>JGI24513J20088_1000042_pt1 | contig 28006 bp, 39 predicted proteins | sample LinPmetageLP36_FD_20088 | JGI IMG/M metagenome (IMG submission 20088)
ATCAAAGGACCTTGCGGAACGTCGAAGGATAAGAAGAACCCTGACCGTTGCCTCCCTAAAAGAAAGGCTCTTAGTCTTACGAAATCGGAGAGAGCAAGCACTGCTCGAAAGAAAAAGTCAGCAGGAGCCAAAGGACAAACCGTAGTATCAAATACACCTAAAGCAAAAGTAAGAAGTAAAAGTTAATGGCAGACAAGTCAAAGATGAAGTGCAACGTGCCACGCCGTGAAGTTCAAGGCGGGAAGAAGTTTGTTGTGAAAGCCTGCGAGGGTGGCAAGGAAAAGATTGTCCGCTTTGGTGATGCTAATATGAGCATCAAGAAGAATCGACCAGCCCGTAAGAAAAGCTACTGCGCCCGTAGTGCTGGTATTAAAGGGGGAAAGGGCAAGATGTCCGCTAACTACTGGAGCCGTAAGGCCTGGGACTGCTAATGTCAATATCTCATAGAACTAATAGGTTAAAACTAATTGGAGCTCCAGCCGTTGAGCAGTTACAAAATGGTCGGTATCAACTGACCGTTAATTGCACTACTATAAACAGTCGCGATGACTGGTATAGTGCTAATAAGGCTCGCATCTTTCCTGACTTTGGATCGCTAGAATCCGCAGAAATGTCCATTGACGGCTTGGCTCCACGAACAGGAGAAGCCTATACGGATATGCGCCTTGTATCCGTGCAGTCCAGCACACAACAAGGTCAATACATTGTCACCCTAGTCTATCAAACCCTAGGGACTAGCTTTGTTCAGGTAAAAGACGACACCGTTAGTTATGTAGAGAACGGATTAAGGCGCGTAACAAGAAAAAGCATTGCCAAGGCTGGAACAGATTTTCAAAAGACCGTAGGCACTACTTCGATTACATCACAGATTGATGGCGAAGCGGCTGTTACTTGTGTTTTAGCTAACTATGAAGTTGATGATACGGATAGTTATAGAGAAGTAACTGAAGTATATATACAAGCAGGAATACTGAACCTATCTACTCCCCTAGTTGGTGGTCAACAACAAGTAAAGGTTTCAGCATTTAAGCTTACAAGCGCAGAGGTTGACACTTTGTTGTCAGAGGTAACCGAAGACCACAAGCTTATTGATTCGTCCGTGTCCAACTACCAGGGAATTAAAACCTCTCAATACACTTTTGAAGTCGATGATTTTGAAACCAACAGCCAGGGTCAAAATGGCTTAAAGGTATTAACTAGAACAGAGCTGTCTACTACAAATTTTACGGATGGCGACGTTGGCGTTGATGTGTATAAAACTTTAACTCTATCTGGCGAAGAGATTGACAACGGAAACACCATCAAGACAAGAACCAGTTTATTTTTAGAACACGGTCTCTTAAATGAATCAAAGGGTGATGCAAAAAATGGAATCCGAAATGTCAGCAAAACTTTTCTTGGAACCGAAGAGTCGGTTAATGGTCCAATTACTTCACGCTCTGTTCAAAACTCAAATGGTATCAAGACTATTACCGTCAACTTTGCAGAGGGGGAAGACGGAACAGAAATCACAGGAGCCTCTCCTGGACAACTCGTTAAGCAATCTACTTCCCTTGAGTCATTTAACATACCAGGACTCGTGAGGCTGATGAAAAGTGGCAGCAGCGGAGTGCAGGGAAGAAGCAGTTCTGTAAATTATTCGTTTGACTTAACGGGACCAATACAAACAAATGTTTTAACAACTACTTTTGTATTATATCAAACAAGCAATTCTATTGATGAAGCAAACGATTATACATATAATTCTGCGCGAGCATTGTGGAATCCAGGAGGGTGGGCAAAATCTCGCACTAGCGGATTAGATGTCAACAATAAGCCATTTAGTCTTTCAAAAGCTTATAGAGGATACAGGGCCCCTGAAACTTTTGAGCAGTTTACAGCAAACAATGGTAAACTTAATCGCAACGTCTACCCGTATGATACATACGCGCAATATCTGTTTAACAGAAGTTTTTTAACAAAGGTATATATTGATGGCTATCAAATGTCAAGTGATACAGTTCCTACAATTGCTTTAAGCGGAGGGCCAGAAAATCCAGTAGGTCGTAGGTATGTTACAGATGTATCCATTGATCCAGCGTTTACCGATGTAAATGGAGTTCAGTATTATAAGAAAACTATTAAAGTAGCAGATGTTGAGGGTGATCAAATAGATGATGCTTTATCTAGTGATTACAAAGACAATCTGTTGGGCGCATATACAACTACTGGTGTAGGTAGTAATTTTTCAATAAAATTAGATGATTCTTTTCAAGCGGAAGATAATTATTATACTGGATTTTTATTTGTTGTTTATCCAAGAAATAAAGATTCTGGAAATCATTTTACAACTGCCCAAAGAATGATAGTATATGATTATAGGTCCGATACTAATTCAATATTAATAGGCTCGAACATTAATTCTGGCAATGCCGTTGGCTTGTATAAAACTGGCGATGTGGGAACAAATGCAAGTTATGAATTTGCAAGGATAGACCTTACGAGCTTTGTTACCACTGGATCAATTGCGGACAAACTTTCTCTTCGCGGTAAAGTTTTTCTTGTAGGCGAAGGCTTTTCTCCAGAAAATTCCTATGCTGGTTGGAAATTAAAATTTACCAGTGGAGCTTTAAATACCGACAGCTATTTAATTGCAGGTTCATTTACTAACAATTTTCGTCTTTCGGAAGGTTCTGGTACTAACCAGATGAATGACTTTAAATACGGTCAAGTTGCCGATAACGATACCTTTGAATTAATCCCGCCAGCAACCTTTTCATAATGGCATATAATGCAACTTCTGGGATGGGTTCAAATAACCCAACTATAAGCGAAAGGGAAGCCGCAGCTGGGTTAACTTCCGATGGTAATAGGACTACTAACTCGGAGTTTGAACTTCAAAACGCCTTAGAAGCTATTGAAGATTCTCAGAACAAAGGAACCTCTATCATTCGCCAACGATCCAGCCGTGATCGTCGAAGTGCGGAAAAAAAATTAAAGGATGCATACAAAGAAGCAATCAACAATGCAACCAATACAAGCGATAAGCGAGAATTAAAAAAAGAACGCGATGACAAGATTGAAGATGCGTTGCAAAAAATTGAAGAAGCTAAAGCTGCAGCAACTGAAGACCTTAACAAAATGGGGCAAGGAGACAGTATAAAGGATGACGGCACGGACGAGACTGGAAGCGCACCTGATAATTCCAAGAGTAATCCTCCTGGTGGTAGTAGTGGCTTGCCCGCAGGTTTATCTACTATAGATTTGCAGGTATGCGTAAACGGATCGTATCAAACAGTAACCTTTGTTATTCAATAAAATGCCCAGTTATTTATTAGATACTTGTTGCACTTGTCCGAACGACAGTAGTATCAAATATAATTCTTCTTGCGGGTGTCCTAGTGCCTCGGTGTCTTGCACTAGCAGTCAAAAGAATGCCGTTATGTGCGGATCGGTAGACCCTTCGGGTAATCCAAGCACATTTTTTTTAGAGAAAGAAATAACGGGGACGGTAAATCGTTATCTCGATGGCCCCTTAGTTAGTACTACCACTTTTAGCCGTGATGGGAGTGGTAGTTGCACAAATTCAACCGTGAGCACTGGTTCTGAAACCTGCCAAGGTTATGGAAGTGGCCCTTATTATAAAAAAAATATTACAACATTTTCTCCAGATAGTGTAACCGGAGCCGGTTCTAGCGGTAGTGCTTCCGGGGGTAGCGCAGTTAAAACTACAACAAAAAGCTACAGCCCAGCAGGCGGTTGCGTTGAAAATACTAGTTACACAAGTTCTCAGACAATCGTAACAGTAAATCAAACAAACGAGTCCTGCGGCCCGGGCGGTTTAGATTTGAGGCAAATTATTACTGGATCAAGACCTTTAAATTTTGATTCAACTGCCGAGAAGTGGGAAGGAAATATAACTGCGCACATTAGGGAGACGCTATGTGATGGTACTTTCCTAGATGAAGGAGATTACCCCTTTAATGGTGTTTCTGTAAGTACAACTGAAGTCAACAGCTTCGGAGACCAACTAAGCCAATCTGGATCAGAAGGAACATCATACGCAAATGCAGACACAGAAACAAATGCTCTTGCTGCGGCTACCGCCACTAGTGGAACATCCTGTTCTTCCTTATACCAACTTCGAACGGACTCCAGCTCTTTTACCAAACGAACGGCTACTTACTCGGCAACAGCTAGCAACTTATTAGTTGGCGTGGAGTATCGAGGTTGCGTTAGAATAAGGAAACGCCAAGCTTACTCAGGTACTCCTCCCGGCGGAGCAAACACGAACTGGGAAAATGTTACACCAGATACTATATCACCCTTTACGGCTACAAATACAAGCGAAAATATTGCGACCGATGTAAGCGTTCCGAACGCGCAAGGCTACGAATATGAAGTAGTTAGCGCACACGTATGGCCCACATCCGTAAGTTGCGATTGCCCAACCAGTTAAAGACATTAATGATTATTAGAAACCATAAACCAAAGCCCCTCGTATTAAGCAAAGGGCAAATAGCCTCTTTACGCAAACCAAAATCTTTAGGTTTGGGAGACCGAGTAGAACAAATAGCGCAACCCATAGCTAAGGTAATAGACCGAATTGCAGGAACCAATATACAGGAGTGCGGAGCTTGCAAGAAACGAAAGAAAAAATTAAACGAACTATTATAAATCCCCCTATGGTATAATAGGACAAACCCTTTATTTAACACATTATGCAACCTATCTTTGGACAACAGCAGCAAGGCAATTCTTACTCTCTTCCTATGGGGGGTAATAACTTTATGAGAGCAAACCAAATAGGTGGGCCATCTAAAATTAATGTATTTAAAATGCCTCAATCTAATCCTCAGAGGGTTGGTATGCCGTCACAACAATCTCTTATTGGGTCCTCTGTCTCAGGGCAGATGGGTGGACAACCTCAATTTAATCTATTCGGAGCGGATGAGTTCGGAAACCCTAAGTTTCAACTTCCATCGTCTGAGCCAAGGGAATACTTTGGACCATTTAAAAAAGAAGTAGAAGATAAAAGAGCTGGAAGTTTTGAAGAGTTGTTCGGTAAGGACAGTCGTCTGGACAAGCGTAGTCAACAAATGATATTTGGAGCGCAAAGCAGTGGAAAAATGACTAGAGAACAAGCTCAAGGGTTAGCTGGTCGGATACAGGACTATTACGACAATAAGGCACAACAAGGAATTTTCTCAGATATTACTAGTGGAGGATCGCTACTTGGAGGATATACAACAGACGCTGATAGGCAGCGAGAAAAAGCCAAAAGTGGGGCACAACAAATAAAACCAGAGGCATTTGGGTCAAGCTACAGCACACCCCGCAGCGACTTTGTCGGTGGTAGTTCTAGCCCTATCTTTTCAAGTAGCTACGTTTAATTTAAAAAAAAAATATTATGGCTGAATCTAATAGTTTTTACGAATCTCCGAACTTGGACCTGTCAGGACCAGGGGGATCAAATCAACAATCCCAACTCGACCAAGAGGACAAGGAATACGATAACCTGTTGGGGCAATTCTCTGCGGATGGAGTTATAACAGAAGAAGAGCGTGCTATATTAAGTGGTGTATCTAATGGTCAGGGTGTCCAAACTCAAGAACCAGCAACCCCAGCAACCCCAGAAAACGCATTCTTTTCTCCCGGCGGTTTTGGATATGAATATTTAGGAGGAAGATTAGGAGAAAATATAGGTCAATTTGCTGGAGAACAAAAATACGGAACAGGTATAACAGCTGAAGGACAAGCAACGGGGTTTCCAGTAGACCGGCCTAGTCTCGCAGGAGACCTTCTTACCATTCCTGGAACTGCATTAAATGTTGTTGGAGATTTTGTTACGGACCCATTCATAGCTGGCGGTGAATTAGCAAAAGATGCAGCAAGTTATGTTACTGGTGCAAGTGGAGTTCAAGCGCAACAAGCCGCACAATTCGCACAAGACCTAGAAGCCGTTTCTAATATTGATCCATTTACAGGTCAAACCATAGAAAATCCTACCCCTTTTGATTTCAATAATGATCCATCAGCAGGTATGGCTATGAACCAACAAGCCATTGCTGATGCTTTAGCTGGAACAAACGCTCAGAGTCAAGAAGAAGGACAAGTAAGAGCCGCACCTCCAGCTCAAACCTTATCTCAATACCTGCGTTATGAGGATTCTCCAGAACAACGCACGGAACAGTTCGTTGATGAACAGGGTCGTTTAAGACTTAGACCTACTCCAGAGGCTGCACAATTACGGGGATTATCTGACTTCGTTCAGCCCCCTCTTGATGAGCGTGAAATGAGATTAGCAGAGAGAGACAGGCTGCCGGGCGAAACTCAAACAGGAAGAGATACTCGCATAGCACAAAGTAGAACTACTGGTGCTCGGACTGAGGATATGTCCTTTGATGACGCAAAGCGCAGGGCGGAGGGTGAACTAGTCCAGCGAGGCGTAAGGAATCCATCCTCATCTCAAGTCAATGCTTTAGCTGGATTAATACGAGCGCAAGAACCAGAACGCTTGGAAGCACTTAGGATTAAAAGAGCTAAGGATTTGGTTAAACTTAATTTTGAGCCAAAGGTGGTTGAAGTAGAGGGTCAAAAACTTATACAACTGGCACCTGAATACTATCAACCAGTTCGCGCTGAACCCAAGGGGGATGAACCGTTTGAGCCAAGAATTCTGGATCACAATAATTTTATTTATTTTGAAATTGCTCCTAACAGGTTTGAGCGTCAGCCATCCGATGGTCAAACTCGCGATGACATAATAGACCTAATTAAACAAAGGCAGGCAGAAGAGGCTATGGGCGCAACGCCAGCTGAGGGGTCTAATGCAAGTGATGTAAAAAGTTATGCTACTGAAGCAGAAGCTAAGGCTTCGGGTGCAAAGGGTGAAGTTATTATTGGCGGTAGAAGAGCAATCATAGAATAATGGCTATACGATACCTGGACGAAGAGGTAGAGGAATTAAGCATCCGGTATCTGGATGATGAGCCAAGTGAGCCCTCTATTAGATACTTGGAAGAAGACCCCAGCCTTGGTCAAATAGGCACGGGCCTTCTTGCTGAGATTGTATTAGGCGAGGGCGGTAAATACGCTGGTGCTACCGCTGGAGCTTTAGTAGGTGGACCAGTAGGTGCCGGTATAGGTTACCTTACTGGTGCTATAGGTGGAGGCATTACTGGCTCCATAGCCGCCCAACGTCAGGAGGGCAGAAAGGACATATCGTGGGGTCGAGTAACCGCCGATACGCTTCTTAACGTGCTTCCGTTCGGTGCAGGTAAAGTAAGCAAGGGCGCGAAGTTATTACCTAGAGTTGCCAAGTCTACCCTTACTAGAGGAGCGCAGGGTGCTGGTATTTCTACTGCGGCAATGGCTATAGAGAAGGGGATCGAGGAGGGCGAGATGCTTACACTTGACGAACTAATCGCGGCGTCAGGGACGGGAGCAGGTCTAGGCATTGGTCTAGGTGCAGCAGGTGCAGCCCTTAATAAGTCATACAGCAAGCTGTTGAACAAGAGCACAGATGAAATTGATTCCCTTTATAACAAGGGTGACGTGGATGCTGTCAGTGTTGTGGATGCTATCACTGGAGGTAACCCCGCTGGTCGAGTAAACCGAATGCTTAACAGTGTTAATCAATACATCCTGCCATCAAAGGTGATAGGCAACCGCTCTGCCGAAGATGTCCGCAGGGCAGTAAATGAAATAGGGACAGCGAAGGAACTTGCCGGGCGAGCTAGGGATAACCTGGATGGTGTCTATAAGAAACTGAACAAGGCTGACCAGATTGCTGTTGATAAATATATGGTCGGTGAATCCAAGGTATTGCCCGAGGCGGCAAGAGCCTCCGAGGGTATCATCAAGGAATCCAGAGAAATCATTGACGGATTTTCTGGCAAGATAATTGAGTTAAGCAACAAGGGGGTCCTTGACTTCGGGGACGAGGGCGAGGCCCTTATAGGAACTATTAAGAAGAACCTGCAGAAGGGCAGTTACCTTACTAAGGAATACAGATTCTACGAGGATGCGAACTACGTCCCCTCTCAAGAATCCAGAAACAATTTAGTTGATTCCTTGTCAAAGGCATTTAAGAAAGATGGATCTAAAAACTCACAAAAGGATGCTCTTGATATGGTCAGAAAGCTGGACGACAGTCGGGACTTTGCCAGCAGGGGAGTCAGTGCCAAGAGGGGAATGAATGTCATTGCCGAGAACAGTAGACTATTCAAGCAACGAAAAGTTCTGGACAAGACGATGAAAGAATTCCTAGGGGAATACGACACTCCAGGTGAAAAGGTATTCGGAACTATCTCTAGGCTTGGAAGATTGGTCGCACAACAAGAAGCGGCATTAAAGATTTCTGACAACCTTCAGAGTTCTGGTTCAGCTATACGTGCTAATCAAATACCAGTTGGTATGGAGGGTGAATACACTCCTCTTATAATTAACAACCAGGTTATCAATAGAACAATAGGGCAGGATACAGCCAAGGAAAACTTATATGTTCTTAAGGAGGTCAATGAATCCATCAAACAACTCTATGCCACTGGAGTTCCGCAGGACACTAGCTTGCTGGTTGAAAATGTTTTTACTAAAATACTTAGCTCAACTACTGGCTTGACCAAGTTCGTTAAGGTTCCGTTGGCACCAGCCGCTTACTCACCTCAGCTAGTAGGTAATGCCTTTATGATACTAGGCCAGGGAATGAACCCATTTCGTGGTGCTGGCAAGGGGCTACGTGTAGCTGCCAACGAAGTCCTTGGTAAAGGATTAACTCTAAAACAAATACAGAGATACAAGAGCCTAGGTCTAGTTGATAAGGAAATATTTTCTAGCGATATACGTAACGCCTTCAACAAGGGATACAAGCTACTGCCAGGAAAGCTAGGTAAGGGAGCTGACTTCGGTATGAAGAAGCTAGGAAAGATTTATAGTGCTATTGATACAGCAAATCGTATCACCGTGTTCGAGAACTATCAGAAGCAACTCAAGTCCCTTATACCTGGCATTGAGGATGTTAATAGTAAAAACTTTTTGGACGCAGAGACCACAGATAAACTCGCGGCGGAGTTAACTAATTCAACCTATCAGAACTACGATAGAATATCTCCTTCACTTCGATACCTATCAAGGGTCGGTGTGCTTAATGAGTTCGTATCCTTCAACCTTGAGTTAACCAGGACTACATTCAATCAAGCGAAGTTAGCTAAGTCAATGGTAGATGGCTCGTTTGCCAAGAGGATGAAGGATGAATACGGGGTGACCGTAAGCCAAGGTGCTGCCGCATTCGAGGGCTCAAAGAGAATCGTTGCTCTGTCGGGCGCACTCGGTGCCGCCACAGCAGGCATAGCCGCATTCAATAAGTTAAATGGATTCGATGACGAAAAGGTTCGGGCCATTAAGGAAACTGCCGCTCCATCTTGGGATGAGAGTAGTGCACTCCTAGTAGAGGACCAGGGTGACGGCAAGATTGGCTTAATCAATATGGGCTACAGAATGCCAGCGGCTGAACTGACCTCGATGTTTCAGGCGGGAATGGGAACTGGTAGTTACTCCGATGCCGCTTCTGCTGTATTCCAATCCTTCACGGATAAGTTCTTCGGCGCGGGAACAATGAATGCCAAGAATATAATCAATACCTTGCAGGACTACAATCCAAATACTGGTCGCAAGATATCCACTAGCGTCAATAGGCTCGACAGAATCATTGACCAAGGAACCTTCTATGCTAAGCAGGGCTTCAACCCCGGATTTGTCAGTGACATAAAAAAGTGGGACGAAAGAACCTCGGGTGAAATGGGAGCTAGGTATCTGACTGGAGAAAGAAAGTTCAATACTACATATCTAGGTGGAGCATCGTATAGATTCAATCCAATCAATGACAACTTCAGGGGAATCCGCGCGGGTTACTCAGGCTCCCTAAGTCGTTCCAAGAGTCCAAGTGAAGCGGGTCAGGCATACGCTGAATACAACGAGAACTACCGTCAGAACGTAGCTGAAACAATCAAGCACGTTAATAACTTGAGGATACTGGAACAGACTGATGAGGATATATACAAGACGCTTCCTAAAAATTTCTCCAAGTTCTTAAAGGATATGGTTATGCAGGGTAAGGTTCCCGATATGCGTATATCTTCATCCATCTCTGGACCAAGGTTGAAAAGAATTGAAGGTTACGTAGATAACTTCAAGAAGTTACCACGTGAACTTGGGTTCAAGATGCTTGAGCAGGAAGCCGCGCTCGGTAAAATTAAGACGGCTGATGTCAATGACATCATAACTATAGTTAAGCTACAGCAGGGGCTATAAAAAGTTAAGCCCCACCCCCCGAATGATAAGGGGATGAGGCTAGCTTGAGTATGCGGTGGAGGCGTAAAGAAGGTGGAACTACTAACAACCACCCGCCGGGATTACTCCTTGGGCTTACCTCACTCAGCATTATACATCACCGGATTCAAGGAACTCCTTGAGCTTTCGCTTTTCGTCCTGCAATAGTTTTCGTTGCTCCTCCATTCTCTCTATCCTGTAGGATAGGGTCCTGGATTCGTGACGAATCATTTCTATTTGCGTCTGAATCCTTTCGATGTTTTCTTTAGGTATTGGCATAAAGTAAAGATGTATTTGTTTTTAGAAATGAATACATTGACAATTAAATTGTCAACCGTTTATCGCTTTAGTATCAACGATCGTTGCGTCCTTGTTGTAAAGGTATCCAGTCATTTTGTTGACTGTCTGGGTTCTGTCGAAGTCAGTCTGCCAGGGCATCTTCCTGCTGTGAAACCTGAAGTCGTAGTCCTGCCTTATCAATTTAGAGATATTCCAAATATAAAGTAATCCCTCGAACTCATTCACGTATATGAAGTCCTTCTTCACGGACTCCGCTAGTCCTATGTTGGTGTCCAGCTTTAACTGCTCAATGATCCAAGGATCGTAGGCCTTGCGCCTGGACTTGATTTCAAACAAGTAGTTGTCGTTCTCGTAATCAAAGGAACTGAACTGATCCTCAGCCTTGATTAGTTTACTGATGCCCGTGAAGGCTATCATTATCTGCTCCGCTACTTGTGATTCAGTCATTATGTAAATCTCCCCAGGCAGTGATAGAATTTTAGTAGACCGCCAATGTCCCGCTGCCCTTCTCGGTTCTTGGCTATCTCGTAATACATTTTTGTATAAGGTCCTTTGTCATCAATTTCCTTGGAGGCTTCAAAGTCCCCATCGGTTGGATACATTAGTAACACAATGTCAGCATCGTTCTCAATGTCCCCGGAATCCTTTAGGTCATACAGCTTGAGCCTGCCGTTCTTGGCACCCTCTCGGTTCACCTGAGCGAGTAATATGACGGCTATATTTAAATCAATAGCCATCTGCTTTATTTTGTGAGAGATGTCGGCTATACCTTCAGCCTTACTCATCCTAGAAGAAAAGGGGATGAGTTGTAAGTAATCAATCACGAGTAACTTTACTCCGTATTTGTTAACGAACTGCCTGGTTTGACTACAAAGATCATCGGCACTCTTGACCGCGTGAGATGTATATATGGGTAACTCTGAGAGTTGATTGACAGTCTCGGTTACTCTAGCCATTTGCTTATCGGTAGCTACGTTGTCCTCCACGTTACGAATGTTGACTCCAGATATTACTTGGGTCAAACGCTTTGTCAGTTGCTTCTGTGGCATCTCCAGTGAGAAGATACCGCAGTGATGGCCGTCCTTCTTGACTGCCTGTAGCGCAATGTATAGGGCCAGGGCGGACTTACCGCAGGATGTGGGGGCAGCGATGGTCATAACCTCACCAGCGGCGATGCCTCGATTGCCTAAGTAATCATCGAACTTATTAGTATGAGTCTTGACTACGTCGGGTTCGTATTCGCCGGACTGCATCTTCTTTATATCCTCAAGTAATTCCTTGGCGGATTCGCCTATCTTTACTTTGGATTGGCTGGCCAGCGGTCTAGCCAGCAGGGTGTTCTCCAGTTCGGAACGAATCTCGTCGTAGCTCCTTGTCTCGGACTCAACCTCTTCGACGGCTAGTCGGCACGAACGCATAAGCTCACGGAGCTTTGATTTTTCTGCCACTATATGCGCAAAGTATGAAGCCTGAGCGGGCGTAGAAGCCCTTGCGGTAATGGCAAGTAGCCCGGCTATCCCGCCGACCTCATCAACCCCTCTGAGGGTCTTCAGGTGCTCCAGAACGGATACGTCATTCAAGGGCTTGCCTTGAAGTGCTAGTGCTCCGATTGTTTCAAATAGTAATTGGCATCTCTGCAAATAAAAATCGCCCGACTGGACGATTTGAGTAACGGAATCGTAGACTGATGTATCCTCTTCGAGTAAACAAGATGCTATTAATCCTTCCTCCGCCTCAGCATTATGTGGTTGCTGATGGACCAGTAGTTCCAATTCGTCTTGATTCATTCTCAACTGCGGACAAAAGAGAGCGAAGCAATTGACCCAAAGCGTTGTGCTTTATTCTTATTTCTTTAGGTAATTTCAGGGCATCAATCTCGTTGTGAATGTTGAGGGATACCTCTGCGGCTTCTATAATTTTTGTCATTTTTTGTTAGTATATTTGTGAAGTTAAGAACACTTGAACCCCCCGCCGATTTGCGGAGAGCCAAGCATTCTAGCACAAGGACTTACTTCTTTTCTTCTCTTTCGAGCATCCCTATGGCTATCAATGAGTAGCCAATCAGGTCACGAAAAATGTCCTTGGATTGATCGCCTTTGGTGGTAACTTGGAGCGACCCATCTGAACAGAAAGCCTTAGCTCTCTGGAATTTGTCCTGCATACGGATGCAGATACCCGTAAGGGGATGAACGCCGAACTCAGTTGAAGCGTCAAAGTTAGCGAAGGGGTTATCGCAAGTCTTGCCACCCGTGTAATCCGAGTTCTTGTTAGCGGTCATCGCCAGGATGTCATCCATCTCTTCGGAGCGGAACTTATCCCACCACCCTTTGTCAAAATCCGCCATCCTTAGAAGGGGGAGTCATCACTCGATGGCACTGTTGCCGCGGCTGGAGCCGAGGAGCTAGCGTTTGCGGGTGCATCAGCGGGGTTAACTGCTAGTGACATAAAAGACAGACCGCTCTTAGCGACCTTCTTCCATCCTTTGAGGTAGTAGGTCTTACCCTCTACGTCAATCTTCCCGTTGTAATCAGGTTGATTGGGTTTTTCTTTACGGTCATTCACGAAGAATGTCCCGGTGTTGGTGTTATCGTATTCAGCCATAGTTATTATTGGTTGGTTAGAATTCAGTTGTTGTAACAACTGGTAGAGATTTGCTCTTGCCGTGAGTGTTTGTTGCATCCGCATCCTTGGTATCGTCGATAGCAAAGAGTCCATTGAGGGCATACTTACGAGCATAGGAACTAGCGGAGCCAGTAATCTGAGCATCGTCCATACCCTTCTTTACTTCAGCCTCACGAGCAAAACCTGCACATAGTATTCCGACATCACTATCATTATCAAGTAAACTAGCCACGGCCTTGACATAAACACGCCCTGAAACTTCTACAATGGAATCGCTGACAGTGAGAGAACAACCCCACTCAGCAAGCAGAGGTTTTAGTGCAGTAAGGATGTCCTCACAGGAGCGGTATTTATACCCTCCGAACTTGTTAGTCTGCCCCTTGGGAGCTTTGAGGGATGACTGAACTCCCTGTAGTTTTTGTCTTATGTTTTTATTCATAGTATTTTTTGGTTAGTTCACGATACAGTTTGCATCGTTCTTTTTCATTGGAACAGGACTCAAGTTCTTTCTTGGTCGCTCCTAGAACTCTTAATTCAACAGCCTGTTCGGAGGCTGTCAATGAATTTTTAAATTTTTTCGTAAGTTGTATAAGTCCAACGGGGTGAAGGACATCCAAGGTTTCTTGTTCGAGGTAAGCAGCCATAGCATCGAGGACACCAGGCAAATGTTCCTTGTCACCCTTGCACATTCTGAGATAGAAGTTCTCTACCTTGCCAAGTAGACTGTTTGCCTGTCTGGATATAACGCCACGAACCATCCCGGTCTGGTGGTCGTGGTCAAGAACCCAATCGTCTTTCTTTGAGGCCAGGATAGGACAGCACAGCGGTTTGTTCTGCTCTCTGAATTCTTTTATTTTACTCTGAGGAAGATACGTCATATTTTTTCATCCATTCTCTTATACTTTTTTCGGATAAGCCACCAAGTTCTGCCTGTATTTCTTTGTATGTCAAGCCCTCATTTCTTAACTGATAAGCCCTGCTTGCGAACTCCTTCTTTTGTTCATCAGTAAATCGTATGCCTCGCCTGGTTGTAGTATCATTGCTGATTAAACCCAAGCGTTTCATTCGATCAAATCCCTTGGCCTTGCACTCACGGAGGAACTTGTTTCGAGAAATCATTTCATCGAAGTCCTTATCATCGTGATGTGCTTCCAACAAATCAAGTAAGCTTGTTATTGAATTGATGTCGTTCATTCTAATTCCTGTTGTTTGATTGATAGTATTTGCCCGGTCGCACCTCGCTTGAAGACGCACCGCCCAGCCTTGTCGGGAGCCTTCTTTAACAAATGTTTTAATGCTGAACTCTCATCATTAGCCCACTTAGAAGTCTTCCCAACGTAGCCATCGGGCATATTGTTCATCGTGTATTTAATTTCGTATTGATTCATTTCATACGGAGCAGCCAGTAAAGTTCAGCGCACTTCTTTGCTACCTTTATTCCCTTCTGCATATCGCTTTCCTTCCAGTCCTTGTGATGATGCTTCTTGGTATCGCAATCAATCACAACAGAACGACAGGCGGGTAAGTAATCCAGCCCGTGTTCCTTCATTAGCATAAATGATTCAATGGCTAACTGCTGGCAGTCCTTGGGATAGGTCTTAGCCTTACCCTTGGTGTTAGTCCTGCACTTGTAGTCCGCTAAGAATAACTGACCATCGGAATCGTGACCAATGAAGTCCACGCTACCGGCGATCTTGATTCGGTTACTTGCTACGATCTTCTCACAAGCGATTGGCTTAACGCCTTCAGCTTGAATCCATTCCACGAATGGTGTAGCCCACTCGTCCCAGACACTAGCCTCTGGCTGTTGGTCTGAGTAAAGGAAGTTGTAATCAACGTGCTCCTCAATGACCTTGTGAACAGTGGTGCCGAACTCCGAGGACTCAATGGTGTCACCAGTAATAGGGTGCTCCCTTGTTCCGTATGTTAGACGCTCGATGTCCTGCCATACGAGGTGCGGGAACTGTCGGGCCAGGGATGTAATCATCTTGGGTTTGTAGATACTATCCAAGAAGGCATCCTTTACTATGCCGAGGACAGTAGTAACGGATGGGTAGACTTTTGTTTTCTTCTTAGCCTGAGCTGGGGTAGTTATGTCACCCTCGAACTCGGGCTCGGATACGTCAGTGCAATTATAAAAGTGAGCCATTATAGTTCCTCCTGGTCCATTACGTATTCGATTGCTTGACGAAGTGACTTGATGCTGATGCCATCGCAGGGCATTGAGACTATCGGGTCAAAGAATCCTTCCTTGTGGATTTCACAAGTGTTAATACTGCCGTCAATGTCCGCTTGCCAGATGTGTGTTAGACCCTGGTCAGCGAAGTAATCAAAAACTTCTTCGGTCTTTCTTGGTGGTAACTCACTGTGTTCAACGACTTGAATTGCTGAAGCAATCTCGTCGGCTAAAGTATCGGAAGTCTTGGCTTGGTGCTCGAGCTCCTGAACTACTTCGTATGCGTTGTCTTTAGTTATGTTCATCATTGTGTTAGTTTATGTATTAGGGTTGCTAGTAAGACTGAACCCCCGACTCCGAGGATGCAACAGAAAACTACAACGGCGGAATAAAAAACATCTTTACCGCCTTGGACTAATTCTTCGTATTCATTTTTCTTCATATTATTTATTGGCTACTCTCTGGATTAAAGTTACGAATGCCTTGGCGGCGGTCTGATTCACAACGCCATTGCCTAGGAGTCTAAGTCGATCCACTCGGTTGGTAGTTGCGTCCACCCCACGGGTAGTCCCATCAGATGCTCGACCCAGTTCGGATTCAGCTTGCCCGTTGCCTTCCCGCAGTGACCCGCTATGTCCTCCTCCAGGTTGGACTTCTTGCGATTGGCTAGATGCTCGCGGTTCTCCTCCGTTATCTGAGGATGAACCTTGTTGGCTCTTGGTGTCGGCCACGACTCTTGGCTCTTCCCACTCGTGTTGGTGCTCGCCTGGTCGAGAAGGCCATCTTGATGGAAGACTGCTCGTGGCAACTGGTCTACTCTGCCCAGTGCCTTGCCGTCCCTCTCTGTGCTCATCCCCGCCGTGTCCTTCCAGTCCCGAGCCGATGCCGTTGGCCAGTTCTTCTCCTCGTAAGTCTCGACTGCATCCCTGAGCTTTGCCCCGAATGTTTGATTGCTCCTGTGTCTCTTGCTCTTGAAGCCCTGCTCTGTCATCTCCGTCTCGATGCGTCCGCCCTCCGCGTCCGATGTCCTCGCCGTTGGCCATCCCAAGGATGAAGACTCGCTTTCTCTGATGAGGTGCGCCGACTTCTTCCGCTGAGAATACTCCTGCCGTTGCTCGGTAACCCAGTCCTTCCAACTCTCGGAGGACATATTTGAGAACTGATTCTCCGTCCCCTGTCTTGGCTGAGATGATTCCTCCAACATTTTCGAGGAAAACAATTCTGGGTTCGCAGTCCCGGATTCCATCTCTGATGTATGGGAACAGGTGTCTAGGGTCATCAGTTGCTTTACGCTGTCCCGCACAACTGAAGGGTTGGCACGGGAATCCGCCAGATAGGATGTCCACTTGTCCACGAAACTTTCCGTATGGGAATTGTTTAACGTCCGTGAAGACAGGTGCTTGATCCAGTTCTCCCGCTTCCATCTTTGCAACCAGGTTCGCGACAGGGAATCCTTCCCTCTCCACGTAAGCGATTTCTCGCAGGCTTGGGAGAACTCTTCGGAGTCCAAGCCCAATGCCTTCGTATCCTGAACAAAGGCTGATGTGTGTAATTGCTTTGGTAGTATCCACATTTTATCTTTCTATTTTAGTATTGTTTTTTTTTCTTGACAGGTTGTCAAATTGTTCCCTACCTTAGGGAAGTCTTCCATCGGTAGTCAATCCCTTAGTAAGTAATTTTTTTATAAAAAATATTTGGACATAGGGACTGGCTACCATAGGGTAGGCAGTCATAGGGTAGGGTCAGCACTCCGCTGTGAAGTAGCAGGCTCCGTCTTCCTCAAGGCACTTGAGAATCTTTTCACCAAGGGCCAGGTCAGCGTAGTCACTAACCTCTTCGCGAGTGATGTTGTTCTTGTCCAATTCATCTTGGTTATACCAACCCTTGTCCTCAAAGAATTCGTGAACCTTCTTGTAGTTCAGTCGATCTTTAATCTTCTTGATACCTTCCTTGACGAAAGGGATATGCTCGGACTGAAACCCGTATTCTAATTGACTTGGCTCAACCCCCTCGAAGCCGAACTGGTCGGCGGCATTGGATGCTTGCACAGCAACCCAGAACTTTCCTTCTATATCTCCGTTGTAGTATCTTCCCATATTGTTTTCCTTTCTCTTGTTAGGCTAGTGAGAATCGCTTGATAGCCTTCTCAGTAGTTATGAATTGGTTGAATCCATCAACTGTTTCGATGATGAAGGGACGCTTCGGCGCACGGGACTTGTATCCACGTAGGTAGTATAGCTTGCCAGTCCTTGGGTCTTTGAGCTTGGCTCCAAGCCAATCCTTAGGTATGCCTAGGAACTCGTGGTTCTGGTTGAGGTAAGTCTCCTCCTTCGATATCGGTCTGCCCGTTTCTGACAGGAGTTCAACCTCCAGTTTGAAGGTGGCACTAAGGTCGGAGTAAGTGCATCCGCCCATACGTATGGACAATCCAAGTCTCTCTCCAACGGAGGCTAGCTCGGCCTTTAGTTCTGTTCTGATGTCCTTGCAGACATCGCGGTCAATCTTATCTATGTGCATTGTATTCATTAGTAGTATTTCTTTTATCGTTATACCATTATTCCTAGAGTAGGAATGAATAGTTCAAATGGTTCCTTGGTCTTGTGAACTCCAAGTAATTCGTATTGTCCTTCGATGCGCTCGTAGATATTCATCTGGGCGTTAGCATCCTGGCCGTGCATCTTATTGAAGCGATACTTGCGAGTTTTGAGTTCTTCGGCGTTGTCAAAGGGTTTTCCGTTACGGCTGCCCTTGCTTGTTCTGATTATTGTAGTATATTTTTTATTGCTCATCGTTTATCTGTTGTTCGATTGCGTCATTGACAATCATTACGTCCTCCTTTGATAGAGAATTGATTGGTATCTCTTTGTATTCATCTGAGTCCGTCAAGTAACTGACCCGCATAATTTGTATGTGCTCGATGCGAACTTCCTTCCAACTCTCAGTAACCCATTGGTTACCGCACTCGGAACTGCACTCGCACTCCATTAGGTGCCAATCAACATCGGCATCAATCAAGAACGCCTTGTCCCTGAGTTCTAATTCTATTTCTACTTCTTCCATATGTATCCTTATTGTTCATTATTCATAAAGGTCTTCAATCTTTTTCTGGTTTTTTCTTATGTGATGTTGAGCTTCACTTACCTTATCCATCCAGTATCTGATGGTTCTAAGGTAGCTTTGCTCCGCGTATTCCTTCGTTGATAGGCTAGCCCGGTCAGTATTATATACCGAATCGGTGCCGAATATTTTCTTTAGCTCGGCCTGTTGGTTGCCGATGTTGTCGATTATTTCTGATATATGTTTTGTATCGCTCATTGTTATGGTTCCCATCTTTTTAGTAAGTAGATTAGGGTCTTGGAAATATCCTTGCATACCTTGGAGATGTCATTCCTCAGTTCAAAGTTCTCATCAACTTCGGTTGCCCCGTTGGATATCAGAACCTCAAGCTGAGTCCTTAGCTTATAGTTCCTGTCCATTAAGTCTTGGTTCTCATCCATTAGAGCCCTGTTCCTGTGCACGAGTCCATCGTATATGCCCTCGTATGCCCTTGGGTTCTCGTATGAGACGTTGGCCTTGGGTCGGACGTATATGCGTATCTCTTGCGCTTCATCCAGTGGGATGCTTGGTCGGTTACCCCACGGGGTTTTCGGTTTCGATCCCCGTAGGACCAGGCGATAAGAGCTACCGCACTTCTTGGCGTTCTCTCGCATTTGTTTAATGGTCTTCCACCCATCCTCATTGTTCTCTACCTTCATAAGGTAGTCGTGTTTCTGTTTCTTTATCTGTTCCATTTTTCTTTTATTGTTACCCATATTATGGCTTGTGCCTCGTATGCCTTGAGCTTGTGCTCCTCAGCTATACGTGCTGTGATTGCTTCGACCCGTCTGTATTGGGTCGCTGTTAATGTTTCTACTGTATCCACAATCCCGTCATTGGGCTTGCATAGACAGGCTCTTACGTGCCACTTGTCCACAGTCACGTGCTTCTCGCTCAGTCTGCCGATGTTCATTGCAAAGGCGTGAGTCTTTGGGCTTGTTACCGCTATGGATAGTCCAGTCTTTAGAGTCTCCCAAGCCTTTCGCTTGTTAGGATTGTAAGTGCATACCTTGAAGCTGTCGATTGTCCGCCCTTCTACAAAGGCTTTGATCATTGCTTCTGCATCTTGCTTGTTGCGCTCCCACTTGTTATTAGGTGAGAGGATTGATAGCACGGCCGCGACAATGTATCTGTCCACTTTGTATTTTTTACTAAGATACTTAGTGAACTTTTGCGCTTCTTTATACCACGCCTTGCCTAGCTTCCATTGCTTCTTAGTCGCTTGCAATAGCCACGCTGTCTGACAGTTGTATACTACCCTGTCCGTAGTTTTTGTTAGTGTTTTCTTCATTTTTTATTTATCGGTAATAGCCTAACTTCTTAAGTTCGTCGATTAGCTTTTTACTGCCGTGCCTATTTCCGTAGGATTTTAACAGTTCGTCTTCTAATTTTGCTAACAGGTTTTGCATTTTCTGTAGTAAAACTGCGGTTAGTAGTATTGCTTTCATAAGAATTCTATTACATAATCGGGCTCCAGTCCGAAATATTCTTCACATATGTGCTCTGCGCTTACTAAATCGCCTGCGTCCAAGTATGAGTTGAACTGCCTCCTTGCGTCCTGGATTTGTTCGTCGGCCTCGTCTGAGGTAAGTTCGTCCCGTTGCATCAGGACTGATTTTAATGAGTCTGCCATTTTATTTTCCTTTTGTTATATTAGTTCTACTGTTGCGTCCTCCGTCCATCCTAGATGCACGATTGAATTCCAAATTCCGTATTTCTTTTCTTCTTCTTCTGATAATGGGGCCAGGCCTTTTCGCCTGCACCATTCCACGTATTGTTCGTAGTCTGTTTTATACATATCTTACTGTCTCCGTTTGTATGTTTATGACTCTCGCGTCATCTCCCATTGATGATATCCAGTCTTTTGCTGGTTTGCTTTTCTTTGTCTTCGAAGCGTTAGCCTTGTGTGCTCTCGCTGGTTTGTTTGTGATTCGTGCTTTTGCACGGGACCAGCTCCAGTCTTGCTTACCTTTGCGACTGTCGTTGGTCCAGTATTTTACTGAGTTTTGCTTCATCTTATTCTGTAGATTGGTTGCTTAATTGCTTAACACTTGCGCCACGTGAAGGCCCTACTTGCAAGCATTACTCCCGCGGGATGATAGGCGCGTAGCGATATCAAAATTTGTATTGCGGGTTCCAAGGTTTCGGCGATTGCTCGCTATCTTGAAAGCATACGTGTATGCTCGTTATATCGGCTCGGCGTTTCTCTCCTATTGGCATTTTACCTTACATTTAACATCTTATTGCACTAATCACGGCGGTTTGAATCGCTATAGCTGTAAGTTCAGTGTGGTCCAAATCATCGGCACTTAACCCTTTTTAACTCAGATTTTAAAGATTCTGTAAACTTAAGAACTGCGGGCTGAGTGGTTCAGTAACTCTCTTTCTTTCTCCCGCATTGACTGATTTTATTAAAAGAACGTAAGCCTCTCGGCTATGATTAATACAATGGGGCCAAAAATGCTTAAGTCAACTGTTTTTCAGTCTTTTTTTCATTTAATTGAATCTTTTTTCTATCTTATTCACGGCCGTGAAAAGGGCCATCGCAGCCGAGCACCTAGGTGGACTAGTGCTCAAGTGTGCACCATTGCAGCCTAAAGTAGTGCGCAAGTGTTCAGTAAATCAGGCCACAAGGGCCCGGTCAAGTAGCTGGACTAATGCAAATCGGGTCCAATCATTAGCAAAACTTATCAATATAAATAGGCCTACAAGGCATTTAAAACGATTGCGAAGGGCATTATACCACTTGAAACCCTAACCACGTATACGGCCACCTAGGGCCCTTGACGGCCGAGATAGATTTTTGAGAAAAATGAAAGGATAAAATGCAATCAATGATAGGTATAAGCTATCCTAATCCTAGTCAATCCCAGTATTAATCCATCACCTCTCACGAAAATAAATAGTGCTCTTATGTGCACCTGCCTGCCTGTCCGCCTGGAATTAGCCGGGCTTATGCAAGGACGACCTACTATTAGCTCCCCTTATAGCCCCACTGGTAGTGCTCAGGTGTTCACCTGTCCAGCTAGAAGTAGTTGCGCTAATGCTGGCTGTCAGAGCTATTAGAAAAACTAATGGGGTGGGGGCGGTCGGACTGTGGCTGGACACGCTATGTATATATATAAAAGGGACGCCTTAAAAAAATAATCCTCTCATAGCCCTTACCTGTGGTAGCCCTACCCTCGGTAGCCATACCCTCTGTTTCCCCTACCCTTGGTAGCCCTTCCTTGACTTCCCTTTTTCGTTATGACGCGCTCACTTGGGGTTCGCGTCACTCATAATATATTTAATATCCTTAGGGCTTGGAAACCCTATGGTAGGGAGTATAACATATGGGCTGACTACGGTGTCAAGTAAAAAAGGCTTGACAGTCAGTATATAAGTTATTCTAATGCGGAACAGATGGAGGATAAGTCAAAACAAGAGCAACAGGATTTGATACAACAGATCAAGGAAAGCATTCACGAGATTGCTTCCGACAAACATATCCATAGTATTAAGAGCCTAAGCGTCTACGATCCCGACAAGGTAGCTAAGTTACTGTATCTATACAGCACGGGCTCTAGCCAGACTAAGCTAGTCCGTAAATACGGCTACGACAGGGAGACTGTTATCTCGGTTCTGGCGGATTACGCTGACCATATGGGGAAGTTCCGGGAACTCAGTGGTAGGATCGCGGCAAAGAACTACTTGAACCTATCCAGCTTGGAGGAGGACTTAATAGATAAAGTTCGTGACCGAATGGAGAATGACCCCGAAATGGAGGTATCCTTCCGGGACTTGAAGGAACTATCAATAGCTAAGGCTAACTCAGCTAGGGAAGCCCTGACAGCCAGGGGAGAAGCTACGCAGATTACTGAGGAGCGCAAGGTGTATACTCAGGATGAATACGAGGCTACTATACAGGCGGCCAGGGAGCGTATCGAGAAGGCTAAGATAATAGATGCGGAGGTAAAGGATGCCTAGATCAATAATGGATGACAGTTATGACCCCATATACGAGCAAGTAAAGGGTATACTGGGCGAGCACTTCGAGCATTACTGCTTCATAGTAATGGATGATATGGGTGAAGTATTCTTTGATTACGACCACCTGCCCGCTGGGCGGATGCTTCTCAGTGAAGCTGGCGAGGAAATGCGTATTGATAACCCAGACGTTGAGATTGAATGGGAGTTCGAGGAACTGGATGAGGATGATGACGAGGAGTATTATTAATTATGGGAAAAGGAAGCGCACCCCGAAAGGGACACAATGCTGTAAAGCAAGGTAAGAACTACGACGATATTGACTGGAGTAAAAAGCCCACCGATAGAGAAGTAATTGTTCGTGTAAATGGCAAGAAGGTCTAATGCTGATTGATTTTACAAAGCACCCAATCCTCAAAGCCCCTACGGACGAGGAGATAATCCTTCTAGGTGAAGCTGACCCCAGCCTCCTGTCCGATTTGCACGAGGCTCACGAGGGACGTATACGTGCAGCGGAGAGTGATCCCTTACGTCACGGCTTTGATCTGCCCGGCTGGGAGCGTATGCGGGATGCTATTGAGAAATACGATGAGGTCATTACCTTCGGTGGTAATAGAAGTGGTAAGACCACTGGCTGTGCCAAGATGGTTATGCAGGCCGTTACCGAGAATCAAGACGGTCACGTTGTGTGCTTCAGCCAGAACGCGGACACATCCGTAAAGGTTCAGCAAGCGGCTGTATGGGAAATGATGCCCAAGGAGTTCAGAAGGAAGACAAAGGGAATTGAAGGATATATTAATTTCAGTATGCAGAATGGCTTCACTGGCTCTAGTTTCATATTTCCTGATACTAGAACTAGGGTGGACTTCAAAACCTATACGCAGTTCAGTAACAATCAGACCATCCTTGAGGGCTTCGAGTTCGGGTTCAAGAACTCCGAGAGGTTGAACATAGGTGCCTGGCTGGATGAATACCTAGGGGATGCAGCGTTGGTTAATACACTACGCTTCCGTCTAGCTACACGGGACTCCAAGATGATCCTAGGGTTCACACCTATTGACGGATACACACCCTTTGTTTCCGAATACCTGAAGGGTGCGGAGACGCTGGAGACTAAGAACGCAGAGCTTCTAGGTAAAGATGTCCCCGTTCAGCAATACAGCCCTGAGCGCGATGCTGGGATTGTATATCTGCATTCGGATGAGAACCCGTTCGGTGGTTATGATCGTATAGCCAAGGACTTAAAGAACTCCAGCGAGGATCAGATAATGGTTCGTGCCTACGGCTTACCGACGAAGTCAATGACTTCACTACTCCCGAACTTTACTCCTGAGCTGAATGTAGTAACAGATGAGCCCAACAAGCACGGCATTAAGTTCCCGGATAAGGATTCCTTGACTTGGTATCAGATAGTTGACCCCGCCTTTGCCCGTAACTACGTTGCTCTCTGGGCTGGAGTATCCGAGGAGGATGAGATATTTATACGCAAGGAGTGGCCGGACAGGGATACTTACGGCGAATGGGCGTTGTTCGGTGACCCCAAGTGGAGATACGGACCCGCTTCCAAGAAGATTGGCTACGACGTAGAAGGATACGTGGAGTTATTCAAAGAAATAGAGGACGATCTAGGTATAGATGTTATGGAACGCATAGGGGACTCCAGGTTCTTCGCTAAGGAGAATGAAAACAATGTTGATCTCTTTACTAGATTCTATGACTACGGTATGAGCTTCCTGCCGTCCGATGGTCAGACTGAGCAGATTGGTTGCACCGCACTGGACGAGTGGTTCAATTACAACCCGAACTTCGATGTAGATGAAGCCAATAGACCAAGGTGCTACGTGCACCAGGACTGCGGGAACTTAATAGAAAGTATTATTAACTACAATTCACAAGGTAAATCCGATGAAGCCCTGAAGGACTTCTTTGATGCTCTTAGATATTTTAGAATGTCAAACGCTGGAATGGGTCCGGATTACTTTACAATAAACGAAATGCAAACAACAACTAGATCAAAAGGAGGATACTAATGCCTAAAAAAAGATTAATACAAATTGCAACCGAACAGGAGGTTGAGTTCGAGGAAGCTATGCGAATAGCTGAGGAAAAACTACCAGAGGGTTCATTAACAGGAACGGGTAAGAACACTTGGGTAACTGAGGAAGGCACGGCTATTCTTGAGGATTCCTTAATGATTGAGGAAATTATACCCAAGCATTATTTGGGTCACGTTCTGGGAGAATGCCCGAATCCTAGGTATAACTACGTATACAATAAAGATATTGGTAAAAGGGTTCCTATGCTTGTCCCCAGAAAGTGGCAAGGCAAGTTAATAGGAAAGGTTATTACCTTCGAGGCAATATCGGACAACAAAGGGACGAGTTACCGCTATGTGCGAAAAGGACACTGATATTACTCTAAATCGAAATTGGTGCAGGGAGCAGGTTGATAGGTTCGCAGCCTGGGAAATGCTTAGACGGTATGTATTGCACGAGACTGGAGTTCCAATGACAAATGCAGAGCTATGTGATACAATAGGCGTATCATCTACTTACACAATTCGGTTGTTAAAATCCGTGCACAAAAGATTAGAATCCCAAAATGATAACTGATAACGTTTCAGAATCCCTAACATATTTACAGGAGGAGCCAGATATTAAGACCCTCCGTCTAGCCTATGACCAAACGGTCAATGAGCTAGAAGCATACTTTGACCTCTGCCGTACATCCTACGATGACCGCAGGAACTTCTGGCCAGGCAAAAGCCGTGACCACCGTAAGCACGGAGCCGATGCTTTCCCTTGGGAGGGTGCATCCGATATGGAGTGCCATCTTATTGATGAGCGCATTACTAGGCTTGTATCTTTATTTATGGCATCCCTTAACCGAGCCAACGTAAGAGCATTCCCTGTAGAGAGTGGAGATATAGCTCGAAGTCGCGTTGTTTCTGGATTTTTAAAGTGGATGGTATCCTCTGGATACATACCTAGGTTCCACCGCGAGATGGAACTAGGTGCCAATTATTTGCTTGAGCGAGGTATATTGATTACATATATTGGCTGGCAGAAGGAAGATAGACGCTTTCTGCAACAACTGGATATTGATCAGATTGCACAGGTTAGCCCGGAAGTCGCTGTAGCAATACAGGATGGGAAAGACGATGAACAGCTAGTTACCTTGCTTCAAGCAACCTTTGAGGGGACAACAAAGAAACGAGCCAAGAAAGCATTACGTGAACTAAGAAAGACTGGAGTAGCTGAACTTCCTATTGTTCGTAGACAAGTCAACGCTCCGGATGTTAAAACACTTGCTCCTGATGGTGATTTCTTTTTTCCCCCATATGTTACTGACCCCCAGCGAGCACCTTACTGCTTCTGGAAAACTTATTACACCCCACAGGAACTAGAGAATAAAGTAGTTACTGATGGATGGGATGAGGACTTCGTTGATTACATCATATCTAAATACAGAGGTGTAAACATTGACAGCATTGAGCGCGAACAGGAAGGTCGCAGAAGCCTAAGCCTATCTGATAATGCTTACGAGGCTGATGAACTAGTAGAAATTTGCTACGCTTATCAACGCCTTATTGACCAAGAGGATGGGGCTGAAGGCATTTACTGCACAGTATTCCACAAGGAGTTCAATGGTAATGCAGAGGTTCCGGGATACGCTAAGTTTGAATTACTTAATGGATACGAGGATTATCCTGTAGTAATAACAAAACTATCAGAGGACAGCAAGCGTCTGTATGACACAACTACTGTTCCTTCAATTCTTCGAGGTATACAGAACCAAGTCAAGGTTGAGCGAGATTCCAGAGTTGACCGCAACAGCTTGGCTACACTTCCTCCAATCCTGCACCCAGTAGGTCAGGCTCCTAATGATTGGGGACCAGGTCGAATGATACCATATCGTCGTAAGGGTGACTTGGACTTTGCTCCTACACCTCCACCGCCTACTGGCTCTATTGAAATGGAAAATACCTTACTTACTCTATCGGATAAGTTAGTAGGACTGGATGAGGGCTCACAGATTAGTCAAATCAGACAGCAGTTCTTGGTGGACAAGTTCCTTAGCCATACCGCTGAGGTAATCAAGATGGCTTACAAGTGCTTCCAACGCTTTGGTCCTGACGAAGTATTCTTCCGTGTAACTGGTGTGCCGGATGCTCAAACATTCGACAAGGGTAACCCTGACGAGAACTTTGACATTATGGTTAACTTCGACGTTCAGAACAATGACCCAGAAACTGTTGAGAAAAAACTACAGCAGTTCGTTGCGTTGAATCAACTGAATGCCAACAACCGCCTGAACGTAGATAGTCTCTTAGATGTCGCCGCAGCAAGCATTGATCCAGTAATGGCTGATGCTGTCCTACAACCAGTAGAAAACGCACAACAACAAGTTGTTGAACAAGTTACTGATGACCTATCTAAAATCTTTGCAGGTATTGAAATGCCAGCTAGACCTGCTGGAGCACAGATCGCACTTCAAGTAGTAGAACAATATGCACAACAACCCGACGTTGCACAAAGACTACAGACTGACCAAGCCTTTGCGGCTCGTTTGCAAAAATACATTGGTCAATACACATTCCAGATGCAACAGGCTCAGAACGCTCAAATTGGTAGGGTTGGAACGGCCCCTGCACAAATGGGTTCAATTGATACACAGAACATATAATGCCCGACAATCTTACACCTCAAGAGTTTGCACTCCAAAAGCAAAAAAATCAACAGAATGATTTAAGGAACTTGTTAATGGCTACACTTCTTGAAGCCAGAGGCGAAGGAGAGGAAGGAATGTTTGCAGTTGCTCGAAGCATTCATAATCGCAAAAATCTTATAGGAAGTGGTCAAGTTCCTGCCTATACTTTTATGCCAAATAGCAAAAATAAAAAACCAAGCTATACTGATATTATTACGCACAAGGATCAATACAAGGTTTATGATGGCCAAAAGGAAGTGTTTAAACGGCAAAAGTCCAAGATTACTCAAGAAGATGTAAACATAGGAGTAAGGGCATTAGAGATAGCACTTAATGATAAGCTTGCAAAGCAATACATCAAAGATAAAGGTCTTGACGATAGAACGTATGATGCTGTAAATTTCCGAGGCAAGGATGCCAAATTTGATGCCTCTCAGCAAACAGGAAAGTTTGTTGTAGGAAATCACATTTTTAATTTATCAGGTAGTCCTTTTGCTGATAAGTATAAGAATAAGTAATGCAAATACAAGACGATATAAAGACGCTTCATAACTACGAGGCGTTCGCTAGATTTATTAAGATGGTTCACGAACTCCGGGAAGAAACCATTGCTGAGTTGCACGAATCAACCAGTGACAATATCCAACAAGTTTCTGGTCGTATAATTACGTATGACCAAATATTGCAGTTAGTCAACTGGTCAGAGCTTTCAAGGAAGCATTCTGATCGTATGTAACTACCTGTGTTATAATTCAAAAATCGCCATCGCTCGGCGTTAAGGAGTGGAATAATTATGACAGAAGAAATAGCAACTGCTGACGCTGAAGC
>JGI24513J20088_1000048_pt1 | contig 24813 bp, 34 predicted proteins | sample LinPmetageLP36_FD_20088 | JGI IMG/M metagenome (IMG submission 20088)
TAGATTCAAGGACATTCTTACGAGTCTTTGCTAGTTTTATTTTGTACAGACTATTTTCAGAAAAGGTAGCCACACACTTCATCTAATATATGAAGGTATTAAAGTTTTAAGCTTTAGATGAAATTAAATAAAATATCACTCGGTTTCAGTGTCCCGTTAATGTGATAATTATACATATACAGATACGTATCTAAACCTGGTACGAAATCAAAATTTTTGATAAAGTTATTATTTTCACCTATATTTAAACATAATATCACATTTATTTTTTTAGCATGACAATGTTTATTTATTTGTTTGAATAAATCTATGTAATCGGTTCCCTCGTATAAAAGTAAAACAATTTCCATGACTCGATATTTATAATTCATCATATCATTTACCACGTATGTCAATACACCTTTACGAATACCATTTTCCATTATTATAAGTGATTCGTATACACCCGGTTTAGAGGAGTATATATATTTTGACTGGTATTCGTCAAATATTGGGTAACATTTATACCCGGAACAAATTGTATTGTATAATTGTTTTATATACACCATGTCCGTCGAGGTCGAATCCTTTAAAACATGAGAATTATTTGGTGATAATGTATTATTTGTTGCATATGAATAAAATTTCATTTTACATATGTGATTAAATGGTAACCTTTTTTGTTCTATTTTAAAAATGAACACCTTTGAATATTTGTTAGAAGACTCTTTAGCTGTGTGTGATATAACAAGTGGGGCATAATTTTTACTTCTATGATCTTTGTGTACGGTTAACAAATCAACATAATGAGTATTTATAATATTATTTTTTAGACATAGTTTATATGGTTTAGCCACTATATTGGCTATAAGCATATTTTCGTTTTTTAGGTTTAAAATATTGTCGCCGTTTAAGTAAGGGTGTGATAAATACCAAGAAATGTCATCTTCATTGAAAACGTAACCCTTGACGTAATGTATAGATAAAAAGTTAGCTAAAACATTATGAAATGATTTATTATCGGGATCGACTTTCACGAGTTGATTTGGTTGTTTAATTCGAAGTGGAAATGGTATCAGATTGGATATTATACCCTCCTCAGTATGATCGCGTGAAACGGGTTGCTTACTCCAATATTTATGCTTTTCTCGAAATATGGAAAGGAATGTCGATAAAAGTGTCATACTTTACGAAGGTATTAAAGTTTTAAGTACAACTACTATTATAAGATGTCGTCCTCTTATAGCGTTGAACCATGTACATTCATCTATCGTGTATCCTCCCTTGCGAAGGTTGTCGACGGTGATACCATTGATGTGAATATTGATCTAGGTTTTGATGTATGTACGAAGCAACGTGTCCGTCTTCTAGGGATCGATACACCCGAGTCTCGCACTTCGGACAAGGAGGAGAAGGTCTTCGGTCTCCTATCGAAGAAGAAGCTCAAGGAATGGTGTCTAAAGGCTGTCGCATCTGAGAAGGATGATATCGATATCGAACTCAGATGCCCAGAGGCGGATTCTAGGGGTAAGTTTGGTCGCGTACTCGGAGAGGTTTGGGTTTCGGAGGATGGAGTGTGGACCAATGTCAATAAATGGTTGGTCGATGAGGGATATGCCGTTCCATACGGTGCACAGAACAAGTCTTTAGTCGAAGGGCTTCATCTCGAGAATCGTAAGAAACTTATCGAACGTGGTGAGGTTCAGGTGTAAAAAAATATAAGTATATATAAATAATGAAGATTGATTGGAGGTTTGTTTTGGTTTTGGTTGCCGCACTCGTAACCATCATCGCCCTCAAAACCCAGACGGAAAACTTAGATGGTGAGGTCGAGGAGGAGACCGAGGAGGAGACCGAGGAGGAGACCGAGGAGACTGAAGAGGAGACCGAGGAGGAGACCAAGGAACCCGAACCCGCGTATCCGGATGTGTCTAGTTTTGTAGCTGAACTCAGTGGCGTTAATGGTAGTATAAAGTTCACAGATCTCACAATGATTGAAAATTTGATGCGTGAGGTAAAGGTAACTAGTGACCCCAAATCATATGTACACTGTATGGAAAACTGTAATCCAGATGTTATGTCTAACCCAGAAATGAAAGATCAGCAGAAAAAGTGCAAAGTAGGCTGCGACCAATTCTTGTCGGGTTCATGTAAAGTTGGTTGCGCGGTTAACGCAGATGCACCAGAATGTGAGGGATTCTGTTCGAGTTACTTAGAATAAATACGGGTATTGCCTGACCCATAAATTACAAACCCATTTTTCACCAGACTTTACAGGTAACCCACCATGTAAAGCCTTGGACGTCATACACTCCCATTTATTGAGTGTGTCAAAAAATAAAGCATCCCCAGCACTCAATTTAAACGATTTATTTAGATTGGGAAAATGTGTCTCCCCACCATCATAGTTATCATTAAGAGCTAAAATGAATGTATGTACTCGTCTATTTTTATCACTCATGAAACAATCCTGATGGTATTTATAATGACCACCTTTTTCGTATTTGAGAACTTGTAACTTCTCAAAGTTCATCTCGCGTGTATCAGTGTATTTCAGACACCTTTGAATGATACTATTTACTACCGGATCCTTTTTCGAAAGCCACGCTGTTTTACTTTTCCTAATACTCTCATTAACAATTTTACCGGATGTTATCTTAGAATCCTCCAGTTCATCTTCTGCACACGACATTATATAGTGTCGTTCCTTCTCAGAGAGAAGCCCCTTTATAACTAGTGGATTTCTATAAAACATCGATTCGTCTCGGTGTAGCTGAATTATACCTAGATCTTATTATTTGAAATATACCATTGGAATACTCCAAAATTAATTCCATATGTTTTAATATTTCATCGTGCTTATTTGGTTCAATAATATACTGCCTGAGAAGATCACCACATGTATGAGAGATGAGTTCAATTGTATGATACACTTCTTTTGATTTATCGAGAAACTTTTCTTGTCGTTGTAAAAATGTTTTGAACTGTTCTTCAGATAAATCATTTAACATATAATAAATTCGCATAGATATATTATCGATTGGTTCTATGTTTAAAAATAAAAGCTCACGCTCTAATTGATTCACTAACATCATATACTGAAGCATTTCATTTGATGCGTTATTTTCCCTCAGTTCTCGAAAGGTTGGTACTCCACCACATGGAATATCGCCATGCTCACGGGATGAAATCAACTTCTTTTTGAATTCGATGAAATGTGGATTGTGTACACGCCCAGTTTCTATTTCACCAGTTCTCCAGTTAAATGCGGTATGACAGTTTACACACCACATTTGCATACAACCACTACTTTTATGTATAACTGTACCACATTTAGGACACGATTTACTATCCTTGTTCAAAAGTTGCATAGTTTTTACAGTTTCTGGATCACATACGTGATCATCACTCACGGGTTCATTACAGTCTTTACAATACTGCATACTACACAATCCACAATACCACCCTTCACTTAAAAACCCTTTACATGTCTCAGATGGACATTGGCGTGTAAAATGTCGCGTTTCAAAATCCGAACTCGTAACTTGACTACGTATCTCATTTAAATGGCGATATGTATTTTCCATTTCTCTGTACAATACAAGAACTTCGGGATGAATGGATAGTGTGTCGTACGTTATGTTGTGTATATGATGTAATTCAATGAGTTTTTGTTTTTGACGGGAGAGAATCTTACGCAATTGTCTCATATGAAGAATTCTTTCTACTTCTGGCTGTGTTTGTGGCATCAATTGTTTTTCTCTTTCGAAAAGTATATTTTCACGATGTGTTTTATAGTGTTTGTTTCTAAAAACTTTCGTACAAAATGAATCTATGAATTCACGATTCCATGGAGTCTTACAACCCATACAGTGTGGATCTTCGAACGAAGAGAGTATGTATCTTTGGCTACACGAGCGACAACTCGATAAATCACAAAAGGGACATTCAACTTTTTTGTGATTTATCTTATTGAATTTCTCACAACACACATCACAACTGGTCATTAATATAAAGGAAGTTTATTTCTTTAAATTACAATCCATCTACAAAACTACCAATAATCTCCATCGCGTCATCTCGACTGTATACGGTTTTCGTAAAAAAGAGAGTCATTTCAGCCTGTCCGTATGACAAGTATGTATCCCGATACTTTTCATATATGGACGCGAGACCATCAAGGTTATTGTCGCACCAATTCTCTACATCTTCCTCGGTCATATCACGATGGAGACCATTTTCGATGAAATCGACAACCTCGTCGCTGAGAGGCATGTCGGTAATCACGGTACAGTCGTCGTCGGGGTGATTCATTTTAGTTACTTTTTTGTATATTTATAACCGACTTAGGGCTTCATCTCTACGAACCGCGCCTTTGATTCTACCACGAAGTTTGAACACATTTTGCCTCGTCTCCATACGATTTATGTTTCTACCAAAGTTCGTATCAGTCTTTTTGGCTAAATTCCTCAACTCAACTTTCTTGGCCTCCACGAAGTTTTCACGTGATTTATACTTCATCTTCTTAGCCCGGTTAGAATTATCGTTGGAGTTGTAGTTTGAAATAACAGAGTTTTTGTTACTGTTATTGTTCTTGTTCTTAACCTGCATCTCAATCTCATTACGCCTCTTATTCACATTATTCATGAATTTCACAACCCTCCTCCTATGATTCATCTTCTCAACCTTGGTGAGACCCGCCTTGGTGTACTTGTTCTCTATGTTCCTACGGAGTTCGACCTTTTTGTTGAGCGCATTCTCGATCGCATCGAGATCTCCAATTGTTTTCGCAGCCCTCAACTCACGAGCCCAAAGGCCTATACGACCCTTGGTAAAACCCTTTCTTTCCTGAAATTTACCATCATTATTAGGTATCATGTTCAGTTCCTTAGTGATCTTATTCTTGAGTTTGTCTCTCTCGGAGTTGAAATTCTTGACATTTACCTTCACATTATTCACATTTACGACATTATTAGAGGGGGGAAGGGACACATTATTGTTGTTGGCACCTAATCTAAGACCCCCATTAAAGCTGTTCTTGTTTTGTAACTTTCGAGTATTACTTAACGTATTCGCATTTCGTTTAGCAGCTCCTAAAGTTTGATTAGTGGTATTAAATAAGTTCATTAATTTCTTCTTATTCGCATTCGGTAAACCCAAATTGTTTATGTGCTTACTTAATTCATTGGATTCGGATTTTTTGTTGTTAAATATCGGGTTATTTGTCATATTTGGTTCAAATAGGGGATTATTCTGTGCAGTCGTGTTGTTATTGTTATTGTTAGAATTGGAACTATTGTTGTAAATAGGTTTATTATTGTTATTGTTACTGTTACTGTTACTCGAGTTATTGTAAATAGGTTTGTTATTGTTTAATTTCATTTTATTAATGTCAGATGAAATGTCGGTTTTCAATGTGTTTATAATTTCGTTTGTAAGTTGGCTAGAATTGACTTCAATCTTATTGTTTTTTACATTGTTTTTAGATACGTTCTTATTGTTTTTTACAGTATTTTTAGACACATTCTTATTGTTAACGGTATTTTTAGACACATTCTTCTTATTAATCGTATTCTTGATATTTTTACGCATAGAATTTACGATTTCCTTATTCACTGCACGAGTTATTAACTCATCGGTCATGATATTCAGTGCCATTTCCTTGTTACGCTTGTTAAGTTCCTTGGTGGCATTGAAAGTATTGTTAGGTTTAGCTTTGGAAAGTTCGTTATTTAACCCTTCATTGACTGCGTTAGTTATTAACTCGTCAGTCATGTTTCTTACTGCCATTTGCTTGTTAAATTCGGCACCAGCATTGAAATTATTGTTGTTCTTGTTTTTGGCACGGTTTTGACGCTTAGCTTCGTTATTGAGTTGCTTGTTAAGCTCCTTGGTGGCATTGAAATTATTGTTGTTCTTGTTTTTGGCACGGTTTTGACGCTTAGCTTCATTATTGAGTTGCTTTTTTCGCATAGAATTTGAGATTTCGTTATTTACTGCATTGTTTATTAACTCTTCAGTCATGTTATTTATTTTGTTATTCTCAATCTTGTTGGGCTTCACGTTGGGTAGAGTCGGCTTCACGTTGGGTGGGGGTGGGAGTGTATTCTTACCAATACCGTTGTTGGGCTTCACATTGACATTCTTTTTCTTACCACCCTTGAAATAATTGAAAAAGCTCTTACCCTTCTTAGCGGGGACTGTGGCAGCAGCATTCTTTTTCTTACCACCCTTGAAATAATTGAAAAAGCTCTTACCCTTCTTAGCGGGGACTGTGGCAGCAGCATTCTTCTTCTTACCACCCTTGAAATAATTGAAGAAGCTCTTACCACTCTTTTTAGGAGGGGGTGCATTTGGCTTCACATTATTGTTACCAGTTCCACTGTTGGTGGTGTTAGGCCTCACATTATTGTTACCAGTTCCAGTGTTGGTAGTATTGGGCTTCACATTATTGTTACCAGTTCCAGTGTTGGTGGTGTTGGGCTTCACATTGTTTGGCTTCACNTTGTTTGGCTTCACATTGTTTGGCTTCACATTGTTTGGCTTCACGTTGTTTGGTTTCACATTGTTTGGCTTCACGTTGTTTGGTTTCACATTGTTTGGCTTCACATTGTTGGGCTTCACGTTAGGGGGTCGCGGTGGACCTGGCGTCGGGGGGAGTGGGGGTATTGGCACGACTGTGCGTCCTTTTAAGAAATTTGGTGTTCCACTCGGTGGTCCCCCGACTGGTGGGCCACCGGCACTACCCGATTTTTGCTGTAAAAATGCAGGGGTTGTTGTAGGTGGGGGTCGATTAGGTGGTTTGGGGAAAAATGGTACCTTCGCACCACTTTTTATATTTTTGGGAGTTAAGCCTCTATTACTCATAAATCTCACGCGCTTTGTGGTCGCTTCAATTAACTCCTTTTTTGTCATGTTTTCTGTATTTTCAACACCAACCTTATTGGCTATCCTAAGAAGTTCTTCTCTCTTAGTCTTGGGGTCAAATAATAGGTCATAATTCCTGTTACCTAATACAACCTTAGCCTGTTCAGGTACTAAGGGTTTCGCGGGTGCATTTGGTCCTTTGAAAATTGTTACAACTTTCGCTGCTGTACTTTGTACTGCTGCGGGGCGTTTTTGTGCGGTATTTTTCACTGCTGTACTTTGTACTGCTGTGGGGCGTTTCGCTGCTATGGGGCATGTCACTGCTGCGACTGAAGACCGCTTACTGAGTTTGACAGGTTCGGATATATTCAAAAACTGAAGTCGTTTCAAAATTGTATCAGTGAGCTGTTTCTTCGTCAACGTATCAACCTTTTTGATGTTGATCTTTTCAGCTAACTTCTTCAAAATGACTCTACTCGAAGACCTGTCAAATAATTTCTCGTAATCATTCGAATTGAATGGTGATTTCTTATCCAGTAGATACGTTCTATCTGATGTAAGAACCAGGGGTGGTAAGAGTAACTTCCCTTCCTGGATATTGGTGTATACTTCACAAATGTTCTTTTTTGTTAGTTTGGTTTTTTTCCCGGTTTTGATTTTAACCACATTCCGGAGAATTTTAACGCTCGTGCCCTTTTTACACGGGTCTGTCATATATTTTAAACTAACAAAAAAAAGTGATTTAATGGCTCATGTATCCCCTATTGAACAATTGAATTTTTTCTTCATAACTCATACTGAAATCAAACACATCCGTGTCTTCAACATTGATCTCATGTATTTCTATTGGTAAATCGTAAGTCACGCGGTTAGACAGTGCTGAACGAACCAAACACTCTACAAATTGTTTTGGTGTTTGTATATCTTCTTGGTATATTCGATTCATCTTAATCTTAACACATGTAACTTCATATGGTTTTTTATCAAAAAATGGTGTCATTGGGTATTCCTCCTTCATACCCCCATCTACATAGGTTTCGCCGTTATACTTACCACACGCAAATATGAAAGGTACCGCCATGCTCATGCACACTGCATCTATGATATTCATGTCTGGGTGGGTATCTTTAGAGAAATACACCGTTTCAGAAGTATTCATGCAGAATGCTGAAATGTAAATTTTCATATCAATCTCTTTGAAAGTGGGATCACACCCACATATTTCTACTAATTTTTTACGAATGGGTGCCATATCAACAAATCCAAATTTGTTAAAAAAGGACCCTATGCGTATCTTAACAAAATTGGGGACATTCAAATTTAATGAAGTTTCCAGAATTTCATCAACCGACATTCCCACCCCCATGAATAATGCTAAAATCGATCCAGCAGAAGAACCTGAAATTTCTTTGACATCGACGAGTTCAGATTCTCGTGCTTTTAACACACCGATCAGTGAAAATATTCCCATAGACGCCGGTCCGAGAATAAGATACTTCATCCTCTTCTTCCTACTTAATAGAATTGAGGAAATTGACGACGTAATATCGCAAATACCAGAGCGTACACGACTGCGTGTGTCAGTACAGATTCTATGCTCGTCTGACCAGATCCGAAGATACCACCCGACTTGGGAGGAAGTGTAAGTAAGAGGCCGGGGCTGAGTAAAATAAAGAGAGCTGTAGTCACGAGTAAGTCTGTCTTTGTGAGTACGATGCCCATTGTTTTGGCAATTAGGCTGTACACGAGAAAGAATACGAGTGCGTGGAAAAATACAGCCATTTGGCCAGTCTTTCGGTTCATGAAAGAAATCTTTGAGCCATCGGTGGTCAGAAGAAGACCGGGGCTCAGAGACAAAAAAAGAGCTGCAGGAATGGCGACCTTTTGGGACGTGATATCGGGTAACATTTAATATACACACATATAATTTTTAGCATAAGCAGTAAAGTCATTAAATGTAGCTCCACGCATCATATCTTCGTGTACACCATTTTCATTTACAATGCGCCTGATGTTTCTCCAAATATGACCAAGTCGCTCTTCGTACCACACAGTCTGTTCCTGATATTCCCATGTTGTACGCGTCAAATCCGTGTCACGCTCTTCATAGCAAAACTCGACAAAGTCGCAAAACTTTCCAGTGTGTTCAATCTGTGCATCATACAGCAGTGTATTCATCGTATTCCACATGTAATGTAATTCATCTGAGTATTCGACTTCCCAGTCTTCGATATTCAGAGGAGTGTGTTCATTTTCGAACCCTTCGTCATCACTGACATCGGGATCAAATCCGTTATTGGCTTCGTATACGTATTGGCTCCAGACCATGGTTAGTTACTTATCTTCTTTCTCGGGTTTATCCTTTATACCAGTTAGTGACAGGGAGGTGGACTCTTTCACTTTAAGACCATCTTTAATAGCATTAAGTGCACCTTCTACTTTTGCTTCATCGCCACCAAAAAATGTCAAAAGTCCATCTTTGATGGCGTCTTTGTTAATACTGCCCTTACGAACAGATTTGCGGAGGCTTATTTTACCTTTCCTGAGGTTAATGGTATCAATACCCTGCTCAACCATATGCTTCTTCACATTCTCCTTGAGACGCTTCTCTTCTTGGTTGAGGATTTTGATATCAGCTTTCGCTTCAGAAAGTTGTTTGGAAAGTTCGACAAGCTTGGAAACGTTACCCGAAAGGTCGGTTCCAACGGAAGTCATATGTTATCCTGTAATTTAATCTTTAAGCACACAAACTACGCTGCATGAGATCGGGGACGATAGTGGAGTTGTTCCACACGAAGGGATCCTTGCTGTTAGGGGGATCCGCGCGGATTTGCTGGTTGGCGTTGCGGAGGGCGCCACCGATGGTTTCGGGGAAACCGACCTGGGCACGGGGCTCGAGGAAGTTTTGTCCCTTGAGGATATCCTCTGGGGCAAACTGTCCGAAATCTTCTTCGGAAGCTACCTCACGAGGGAGAAGAGAGGAGGCGAGACCGGTACCCTTCTGCATACCACCATCCACGGGGGCTGCAGCGGGGCCAACGACCGAACCGCTACCGAAGCCAACGTACTCGCGCTCATTGATGGAGTAGTCGGAAGTGTTGTTAAGAGTAGTGAGTAAGTAGACAACTACGGCAATGGCCACGAGAGTAAGTATCTTAGACTGGTGACGCTTGAGCATATTAGCGATCATCTTTATATATTAGTAACAAATTTTTTTTATTGGTCGTCATCGACAAATGCATATTCGTCTGGGTATGTGTCGATGATTGGCTCTGGATGAAGCCTGACCTGAACGAGATTCCATGTACACGCGAATGATTTTTTGGCGAACCAAAGTTCGGAAAATTCGAGGATGACATCACAAGATTTATCCTTCTGGAGAGTTTCAAAATCAACCACCTCCTGCTGAGAATTGAAAACCTTGGTGACGTCGATTCGTTCGCATCTCAGCTGATTGTCTGGTGCACTTTGTGTGTAAGCTCCCCTGATAACATCCTCAGATAACTCCTTACCAAACCAATCAACCGCACTCTCTTGGGCGGCCGTGACATTCCCTGAATCGATTACCTTGATCTTCTCAACATTCACATCAGATACGATGTCAATGAGAATATCATCGGAAATGTCAGAAATTTTAACACCATTCAGCTGAACGAAAACCTTTCGCTTGTTATCATTGCGGACCTTCACGGTTCGGAGGCCATCTTCACCTTTAGTGAGGGTATCAAAAATCATTTATACTCTATATGTGTTTCATTTCTTTAACCCAACAAATGGTATATTAGACGCCTTGTCTAGAATTGATTTCGAGAGCCAGTCATTTCTATTTCCTCTGTACCCATACAATGTTTTCTTAACATTGATATTCTTATCAATTTTTTGCGCATTCTTTGGCCTGTAATTTTGTTCATTTTTTACATATGACTTATTACTAACAGTTTTCCACTTGAGTGATTCTACATTGAAGCGTTTATTCCCTGATGATTTTTCGTAATTATTGCCCACCTTTGTGCCCTGGGTAACAGTCTTAATGCCGTGTACCAACTGCTTAGATAAACGCTCCTTTAGTGGTTCTGTCGTGAATTTACTATAGTTACGCGGGTTAATACCGGATGCTTTCTTAATGTTCACATTCCCAGGTTTGGCACGTACTGCGCGTACCTTTTTGATCTTATTACGAACCTTTTTGAATATATCATCGATAGAGTCACTCGATTTGATGCTTTTATTAAACATTTTTCCGAGTTTTATAAGTCGTTGACGATCCTTCTCTTTCTTTTCTGGTCTCAATTTGAGCTTATGCATGAGGTAAATGTCTCCAATTAAGAATTCCTTACTCGCAACTAAAATTTTGTTATTTACAACCATCTTTCCTGTGTTGGCGTTGCGGTATGTTATCCCCTTCTTTCTCGTTAAGGCGACATCCGAACCAAACTCATCTGGGCGCATGAATGGAATATCTAAGATACCACCCATCGTGAAATCCTGAATTTTACCCGTTTTAGGTGATAAATATCTAACATTGAGATCCAGTGCGAATAACTCTACATCAATAAAAACATCACCCTTTCCTGGATTGTTGTTTTCCCTCGACTTCTTCTTCTTGATCAATGTGTACCTTCTAGTCACATACGGCCCCTTGTTTTTGAATCCCACACCAAGGAATTTGGTCAATTTACCTTTCTGTGCCAATACACGATTTTTAATCCGTGCATTTAAGCGACTGGATATTTCTCCAAGTTTATTCCATAAGAGTAGTTTCAAAGCCTGGAGTTTTCCAAAGTATTTCGCATTGGTTTTCATATGTGGTACAAATTTTGCGTCAATGTCACTCGTGACTATACGATCTTTGAAGTCTACATACATGTTAAACGCCTCACCCCCACTTATGATGAGATCGCCCGATGATTTGAGAAATTCTGTCAATTCTCCAGTTGTTTGGAGAATGATATCACGGATAGAGTCTGTGATGAAAACATAAATCATCTTCTCAAAGTCTTTATCAGGATATGAACTATGGACACGGTCCCTGAACTTTTTTAAGTCTCGTTGTTCATTTCTATCAAAATATTTTTTGAGTTTTGAATCTTTGAAAAGTAGATTATCATTCATAAATTTTTCGATAGTCTCCTTAGGGTAAATCTTTTCATCCATTATTATATTGTGATATAATATTATGGACTGTGGTATTATAGACGAGTGTAGATGCTACAAGTACAAAGGTGCGAAGAATCAATTCTGTGGTGCGAGGAGAGGTCCAACTATTTCCCCGTGCCCAAGTGCGTGTTGTGCTGGTGGATGTTCCGGGCAACCTTTCCGAATTTTAAAGAGACCCAAGCGTAAACCGAAAAATGATTCTAGGTTCTTTACCCGTGATTATCTGTTTGGTTTCTTTGTGATAATTACATTATTGTTTCTCGTATTCCATGACTTAAAGATTAAGTCAGTAAGATAGATATAATGTCTCTTGAAACCATTCAAACCGATATCGTTGCTCTTCGTTCCGAGGTAAAGACCCTCACCAAGCTCATCCGTAAGATCAAGAATACCCAAGAGGATCCCGATGGTGAGAAGGCTAAGAAGCGTGCTGAGAACAACGGGTTTAACCGAAAGCAGGAAATCACACCTAAGTTGCGCGCGTTCCTTGCCCTCCCAGCTGAGGAACTCATTTCTCGTTCGGAGGTGACCAAGTTCATCAACAAGTACATCCTCGAGAAGGGTCTTAAGCACCCCGAGAACGGTCGCCAGATCATCCTAGACGACACACTTCGGGATCTTCTCGCACCCCCCGCTGACGTCGTTGTAACTTACCTCAACCTCCAGAAGTACCTTTCTCCTCATTACATTAAGAAGGAACCTGTAAAGGCTTAAAAAAATAAAACATAGTATTAACAACAAGATGGTTACTTTCGTAACGAAAGAACAAATAGAACAACTTGTTGGTACAAAGATCAAAAATCTTGATTTGTACCAAAAGGCTTTTACACATAAATCCGCACTAAAAGAATATGAACAATTTACAGAATCATTTGAAACTCTGGAATTTATCGGAGATTCTGTTCTGGGTTTCGTAATCACCAAATTTTTATTTGATCGTTATGAAAGTCGACAAGAAGGTTTCCTCACGAAAGCTCGTACAAAGCTCGTTCGTGGTGAAACATTGGCTAAAATAGCCAACACTATGGGGTTGAATGCATTGGTTATCATGGATGAAAAGGGTATGCGCAATGGATGGAATAACAACCCCAAGATTTTAGAAGATGTTTTCGAAGCCCTCATCGGGGCTCTTTACATGGATCTCGGTCTTCTTCACGCTAAAGAATTCGTACTCAGGATCTACACAAATCCCGCTATGATTGACCTGAATTCCATAATGGTGGACGATAACTTTAAAGATCATCTCATGCGTCATTGTCAAGTGAACAATCACCAACTCCCTGAATACCGTGTAGCTGGTCACCATGAGGGTCTATTTTACATAGATGTATATATCGATAATCAGTATGTAAGTCGAGGTACCGCTAAAAGTAAAAAACATGCCGAACAAGAAGCCGCAAAGCATTTTTTTCAAAGAATAGAACACTTTAAACGACAAGGATTGGCTTAAAAGATTGAGAAGTGTATAATTTAATAATGCATCCTAATGTGAAAGCCCTACTCGAAATTGAGTTCGCCGCTCAGAAATCAGAAGAATGGCTCGCCCTCCGTGGTAACATGTTGACTGCGTCTGATGCAGCTACGGCGATTGGTGTGAATAAATATGATACACCCGCCGATCTCTTGTTGAAAAAATGTGGTCTCGGTGAAAAATTTACCGGCAATGCGGCCACTCGTCACGGTGAGAAATATGAAGATGAAGCACGGATTTTATACGAAGAGCGGCATGGGGAAGTCGTCCATGAACTCGGTCTATGCCCCCACCCCGTACATAAATGGCTTGGTGGGAGTCCCGATGGTGTATCCGAGTCTGGAAAGCTCGTCGAGATTAAATGCCCTCCTATGCGACAGATTGTACCCGGTGAGGTGCCTATCCATTACATGCCACAGCTTCAGTTGTGTATGGAGATTTTAGATCTAGAAGAAGCGGACTTTATTCAGTACAAACCCGCAGAGACGAATTGGCCTAAGCCAGAAGAATTCGATGTCGTTAATGTTAAGCGGGACCCCGAATGGTGGAAGACTAATTTCCCAATTATGAAGGAATTTTGGGAAAAGGTGCTCTATTTTAGAGAACATATTGATGAACTTCCACCACCTAAGTTGAAGAAGACTCGAAAGAAAAAGGAACCTGAACCAATTATCTGTGAAATTGAGGCACTGCCTGATGAAGACCCCTACAATGACGACTGAAGACCAATACACCTTGGCAACAAAGACCCTTAACGGGCGTCTATTCTCACCGTACCAAAAGGAGGGTGTGATGTGGATGCTCAACATGGAAAATCAAGAATCAGGACCCAAAGGTGGGTTTCTGTGTGACGAAATGGGTCTGGGCAAGACCGTACAACTGATTTCTACAATACTTGGAAATCCACAAAGTCGTACACTCATCATCGTGCCCAAATCTATTATCACTCAATGGCATGAAGAAATTCAAAAATTTGCATCAAATTTATCTGTGAATGTGTACGATGGACCCGACCGTAAGATTGACCACTCGTGCAACATTACGATCGCACCGTATACTGTTCTTACGGTAAAGGGTGCCGAGAATGGTGGTGTTACACCTCTACACCATGTGCAATGGGATCGAATCATTTTGGATGAAGCACATGAAATACGGAACAGTGGTTCAAAGTTGTATAAAAGTGTATGTCGTCTGCGTTCAACTATTAAGTGGGTCGTGACTGGTACACCTGTATTTAACTCGATGAACGATTTTGTTTCTTTGTGTGTATTCTTTGGCTTTCACAAGTCGAGTGTTCAGGCTATGACCAAAGATATCAAGGATATTTACATCCTTCGTCGAACAAAGGATGATCTGGCATCGATCAATGAACGTTTGAGATTACCACCGTGTCACTTTGAAAATGTTGAACTTGATATGCTCCCAGAAGAAAAGGCTCTCTACGAATTTGTATTTTTGGAAGCACAGGATATTATCAAAGATGTTTTCAAAAATACAGTGAGTTTGAATTCAAAAAATATGGTCATTTTGGAGTGTCTTCTTCGCGCTCGTCAGTGTATGATTTGGCCACAGATGTATCTCGATGGAGTGGCTTCTAAAAATGGTGTTTCACCAACAAAATGGACCGGAAGGTCAAAAAAAATGGAAAAACTATTCAGTTTGATTGAAGAACACCCAAAGGAAAAAAGTCTGATATTCTGCCAGTTTCGTGGTGAAATGAATCATATTCAGAAAAATTTAAAGTGTCCAGTTTTCAGAATCGATGGGTCAGTTTCAAGAGATGACAGAGTTGACCAAATTAATGCGTTTAAACGCGCACCACCTGGAGCTGTTTTTATCATTCAGATAAAAAGTGGTGGTCAGGGTCTTAATCTCCAGGAAGCTACGAGAGTATATATTACCGCCCCCGCATGGAATCCAGCCACTGAACTCCAGGCGGTTGGTAGGAGTCATCGCACGGGTCAGAATCACGCAGTTTTTGTGAAAAAGTTGGTATACAAAGAATGTGTACAATTTGTCAGTGTGGAGGAAGAGATGATGGCTCTCCAGGGGCATAAATCGTTAGTTTGTTCGGAAGTTCTTAACGACGATCGTGTTAAAACACAAATCCCCGTCAATCGAATTACCGATAAAATTTCAATTCTGGACATCAAAAAAATTTTCAGAGCATAAGATAAATGACTGTTGGTTCTCGTGCAGAAGTATTCCATGGTAACGCTAACCAGACAAGCGGTGGTCTCACCAAAAAAGACCTAAAGATGAAGGATGGTCGGATTATCTCCAAGGCGGCGAGTAAGGCTTCGAAGAAGGCTTACAAGAAGACTGCCTTCAAGGCGTTTGTTGATGCGGCGAAGGCGAAATCGAAGGATGGTAAGTTCCACCGTGTTCCCAAGGAGGGAACCAAGGCGTACGATAAACTTCTCAATCAGTAAAAAATCTATGTATTAATTAAGAATGACCATAGCGTTATGGAACTACTCAGTTAAGGAGGCGAAGGACCGGTTGAATATTGATCGTTCTAAGTTCATGCGAGTACAGGGGAAATTACTCAAAGAAGCTCAGGAAATTTATCATATATTATTAACCAAGCCCACGCGGCGTGTAAAATCTAAAAAGTAGATTTCATAAAAAAATGTCAGTAAATACTAAATGGCTCCAGTCAAAAAGGCAAAAGCTGGATCTTTTATGAATAAGATGAAAAAGCAGGGAGCTGCGATGGCCAAGCAGGCGCAGTCCCAAGGTAAAGCCATGGCTGCCAAGGCCAAGGCTCAGGGTCCCGGTATGATGGCCCAGATTCAAGCCAAGGCCAAGGCTGCTGCACCAGGTGTGATGGCTCAAGCTAAGGCTGCTGCCAATAAGGCTCAGTCCCAAGTCAAGGCCGCCGCCAATAAGGCCAAGGCCGCCGCTCCTGGTATGATGGCTCAAGCCAAGGCTGTCGCGAACAAGGCCAAGGCTGCTGCACCAGGTATGATGGCTCAAGCCAAGGCTGTCGCGAACAAGGCTAAGGCTGCCGCACCAGGTGCTACAAATGTAGGTAACAAGCCTAAGAATAACAGCGCAGTGAAGAAAGTTGCCAATGCGATGCCATCCAATGGGAGGGCGAATTTCAAGGGTAAAGCGATAGCTAATAAGGTTCAATCAGATGGACGCAGGATGGCGGAGAATACCACCAAACAGGCTCTCTCAGCGATAGAAAAGGGGCGTAACATGGCAAAAAAGGCGCATCGCCAGGCTATTAATATGGCCACACAAGCTCATAACCAGGCACTCGAGAAGGCTCGTATGGAGGCACAAGCTGATGGTCTTCAATTTGGTGAAGAAATGCCTATGAATTATATGGATAATATGGGTCGCCGCATCATGCAGGGGCCCAATGGTGGTGCTTATGTAAACATGCCCGGTGGCGCTAGGAATTACAGGCCCAATGCGGCTTTTAAGAACCAAGTGGGTAGTGGTATGGTAACACCTGTCGCGGGTCAGGGTGGACTTCCCCAAAATCTCCGATATTAAATAATAAATTGGAAACCTTTCAAATTTTGAGGCTCATAGACAACAAGTTGATGAAGCTTCCATGTGCAACCGAATTTCCTGTTCAAGAAATACACGCTATTTAACTCCGCAATAGCATGTCCAGAATTTCTTGAATAGAGACCATTAGAAACCTCCGCCTTTACCGTGTTCTTATCGGAATCGTAGACACCAGCCTTAATCAATCCTTGATGATCGGTATCAACCTTCACCCTAAATTTGGGTTCCCTATCGGGTGACTCCTTGACATTGGAATTGAACATTGGTACGAGTTCATCCTTTGTCATTTGGTTACCAAAAATCTTTTCACTTTGATTTACCACGGATTCTATGATCTTATCTTCAATCTCACGAATACCTTCATAGAATTTTTTAATATAACTACCATCTTCATCATGTCCTTTCAATGCAAAGTCAATATTATACTTCGTCATTCCTACTTCAGGTGTAAATCCTGACACACCAAACGGCATATACAACCTCGGAAACTGAATACGCATAGGAGTTCCCTGTTTTGTCGATAGAACTACTTTTCGATTGTTATATTCCCCGATTTCAAGGTTGTTGATAGCTTCATTAATTTTCGACATTTCTAATTTATAGTGTGGTTAAAACTTTAAGCCGAACACGCCACACAGTCTGGTTCCAAACTGAATTGGATTGGTCGAGCCTTTGCCTTACTCCTCAAATAATACATACCGGTCTTAAGACCCGACTTCCACGCGTACATATGCATCGAAGATAACTTGGACATTGTGGGGCTTTCCATGAACAGATTCATCGATTGTGATTGGTCAATGAAACGCCCACGGTCCGCCGCCATGTCGATAATACATTTTTGGCTAATTTCCCATACAGTTTTGTAAAGTTTCTTAATATCGTCGGGAACATCGACAATGTTTTGAATAGACCCACCCGCCTTGACCATGAGATCTTTCATTTCCTTGGACCAGAGACCCGCCTTCTTTAGGTCATCTACGAGATGTTTGTTCACCACTACAAATTCACCCGCAAGTGTGCGTCGCAGATAGATGTTCGTCGTGTACGGTTCAAAACATTCATTGTTACCGAGAATCTGTGCAGTAGAAGCAGTAGGCATTGGTGCCATGAGAAGACTGTTCTTAAGACCCTTATTCTTGATACGCTCAGCCATTTCAGTCCAATCATACCTAAGTGGGTACTTAGCCTCACCATCCCACATAGATGGTTGAAGAATACCCTGAGAAGCTGGGGAACCTTCGAATGTTTCATACGAACCATCAACTTCCGCCAATTCGGATGAGGCTTCGAGTGATGCGTGATACATAGTTTCGAAAATCTGTGCGTTCAACTGTCGAGATTCTTCACAGTCAAATGCGAGACCACATAAAATGAAGACATCTGCGAGACCTTGAACACCTAGACCAATGGGGCGATGTCTCATATTAGACTTCTTCGCCGTTTCAACTGGGTAGAAGTTGCGGTCAATAACACGATTCAAGTTCTTCGTAACGATCTTAGTGACTTCATGCAATTTATCAAAGTCAAATGTTTTCGCCTCCCTGTTTACATATTTGGGGAGAGCGATAGATGCCAGGTTACAAACCGAAGTCTCATCCTTATCTGTGTACTCAATAATCTCAGTACAGAGATTAGAACTCTTAATCGTACCTAAGTTCTTTTGATTGCTTTTCTGATTGCATGCATCCTTATACAGCATATAGGGAGTCCCAGTCTCTGTCTGAGACTTGAGAATCGCTTTCCAGACTTCAGCCGCTGGAACAGTTGAATTGGCGAGACCCTCCTCTTCATACTTCGTGTACAGTGCTTCAAACTCTTCACCGTACACATCAGAGAGACCCTTAGCTTTGTCGGGGCAGAAAAGTGACCAATTTCCACCTTCTTCAACCCTCTTCATGAATAGGTCAGGAATCCATAAGCCTGAGAAGAGATCCCTGCATCGAGCTTCTTCGTCACCCTGATTGAGACGAAGTTCCAGGAAATCCATGATATCTGCGTGCCATGGTTCGATGTACACCGCGATAGAACCCTTGCGCCTACCGGCTTGATTGACATAGCGCGCTGTGGCGTTGAATACCCTAAGCATCGGAATAATCCCATCGGATTGACCATTTGTGCCTCGAATACGGGACTTATTGCCACGAATATCGTGAATATGCATACCGATCCCACCAGCCCATTTAGAGATTTGGGCACACTCTGTTAGTGTACCATAAATACCGTCGATTGAGTCACCCTTATTGGCGATGAGAAAGCATGAAGACATCTGGGGCCTGGGTGTTCCGGCATTAAACAGTGTTGGTGTCGCATGAATGAAAAAACCCTGAGACATTTTGTCATATGTTTCCAGTACACCCTCAATATCCTTACCATGAATACCGATAGAAACTCTCATAAACATATACTGTGGCGTCTCTACTAACTTTCCATCGACGCGTTGAAGATAACTCTTTTCGAGAGTCTTCAAACCGAAATAACCAAAGTCAAAATCACGATCAGTTTTAATAGACTCTTTGACCTTTTGTGCGACTTCTACAACTTCATCGGTGATAATACCAGCCTTATGAAGCTTTCTCATGGCGAGATGGAAGTTGTTTGGGCAGACCTTTTGGATGTTACTCGCAATAATACGGGTCGCGAGAATCTCGTAGTCTGGGTCAGATGTGATCATTCCGATACAAATTTCGGCTGAAAGTATATCAATTTCTTGAGCTGTGATGTTATCGTACATGGAAGAAAATACCTGTTGCGCAACCTTAGACGAATCACAATTTCCTGAGAGATCATACGTTAAATTCTTGATCCTATTGGTGACATTATCAAATTTCATATCCTCAATACGACCTGAGCGTTTAATAACTCTCATATACCTATTGTTCAAATTTTATTTTTAACTTACTTCTTACATTCTAAGTCTTTACTCCGGACGGGAACAGTTCCCGCCACTTCCATCTTGCGGTTGGGTTGAAGAAGGTATGTGTTTACAAAAAANGCACCTTCCTCACCAGCCTTGGAGACTGGGGCATACGAACCCACGAAGCACGCTGGGGGTTTGCAGTTAATTTCAGCTTCCTTCTTTAATGTTGGATGTTGAGCATACGCTTCGTCGAAGTTGGACATGTTCAGCATTTACTATTTACATATAATTTTTTTCGGCGAGTATATTAAATGAGTTACCTCAATTCCATCAAACAGACCGAGACTCCTCTGAACTCACTCTTTTTTTCTGAGTTCAATACTGAATTGCTTCAGCGTGGGATTCGTCAGGCCTTTAAAAATAAAAGTGGCATCTCCATAGATTATCAGAATCCTGATGATTTATACGCTCTCATGCGCGTGGTATTCATCAACAATTCCGGTGATCACAATAAAGAAGTTAAGAAGCAGGTCAAGTACATGAACGGTCGTGTCATTGATACAGCTGTCGGTCAGATTCAAACGGGTGTAGCTCAGTATATCGCGTACACCAAGGAAATTGACACAACCAGGAACCTCTTGGACCGCCCAGTGAATACTAGCACTACGGGAAATAAATTGGACAAGAATACAAAAATAGGTATCAACTAGTTTAAAGTTATGATCGCATGGTACATTAAGTATGAGTCTTAATTACTATAAAACTGAAACTGAAAAGGTTTGTCGATTAAAAGGGTGGGATCGTGCTCCCGTTGATACGGTGTGGCTTTTACTAACAGAGGAGTTTGGTGAATTGGCGTCGGCAATTCGTCAACACAAAAAAACGTTCAAGAAGACAAATCTCAAAAAGGATCGGGGTACTGATATTATGATGGAAATGGGAGATGTTTTCAGCTACCTTTTTCAACTGGCACATATGCTAAACGTAGATCTTGATCAGATGTGGTGTGAACATAAGACTAAAATGCGAGACAAGAAATATAATCTGAAGTAATAACAAGTATGAGTTCATATATGCTCAACGACGAAGATGCGATCAATGACGTCAATCCATTTGTCACACATGATTTCTCCCTTCCAGGAGGTATGCGACAGACAGGTGAGTTTGAAAATTTCTCAGAACTGAAGAAAACTGTATGTAAACCAGTATCTGTAGATGATCGTAGTGTATTTTGTGATTTTGGATTATGTAACGACCAATTAAAACCAGTTGTTCGTGATATCATTATTCAACCTAAACGAAATATAGATACTGGTTTTACTTGCCCATCAAAAAAGAAGAAGGTTGTGAAAAAGGAGATGAGGATTCCTTATTTTGGTATATTCCTTTGTGTGCTGTTTATACTTCTGATTGTATTATATTCAGGACGTTAATGAAATACTCTAAACGCCCCATGTTGTTACACCTCTGAACTATTTCAAGGAGGTATTTCTTACAAAATTTCTTCATAAAATCCACTTGCCAAGCACTGTTCATATTGATAATCGGTGGCTGGAATGTGGGGTCCAATATTTTACTCGAATGTGCGAGACGAATATAGTTATAGTCTTGTGTAAACACATTTTCTAGTGTGAGCTCTGCTATTTTATGCTGCACTTCAAGTGTCTTTTTAACCATAGTATCAAGAAACTTTACGTATAATATGTTTCTCTTGGTAGAATTTATCATGGTCCAATCTCCATTGGGTTCGGTGGAAATGTAATCGACATACGTGTCGTGTTTCTTATCCTTCTTTACGAATCGCTCGTATACGATTTCGATATAATTCATTTTAGAGTCGACATCATAAACAGATGTAGCACTCTTAACAAAGCAGTTCATATGAATATAAAGATAATCTAGTCTTTAAACACCTAAGTGAGATACCTGGAACATATAAAGTATGTCCCAAAATCAAGATGTATTCATCGATCGCAAACAACAGTTTTTCTTATCTACTGACACTGGATGAATTCCGCAAAGCTTTACCTGATGAGTTAAGGCCATCGTGGGTAAAGATTACCACGATAACCATGATATCAAGTTTTGTTCAAGAGATTAACATCAAGAAACTTCGAGCTATTTTCGAGGAGATTGGTTCTTACACTATGAAACGATCAGGTTCTGGAGGTGATGGAGGATTTCATTGGAAACTGAAACCGACGACATTTTACAATCAAGTTACACTGACGTATCATGACAGCTACAGTACCAAGTCTGTAAAGGTGTTTCCCAACGGAAGTATTCAAGTCGCTGGTTGTTGTGATCTCTTTGACTGTAAGCGTATCATCACACAACTCGCATACATTTTCAAGACTTTTCTTAATATCGATCATGATATACCAGAAGATTCCTTCCGTGTAGTGATGATTAACTCCAACTTCAGTTTAAACTACAATATCAACCTTCACGTGGTTTCTAACTGGTTTGAAGAGTACTCTGATATTTTCAAGGTGTCATTTGAACCAGATCGCTACTCCGCTGTGAAGATTAAGTTTAAACCAGCAAATGATATGAAGGAGATTACTTGCAGTATCTTCAGCACCGGTAAAATTATTATCACCGGTGCGGAGACACTCAAGGAAATCGCATTTGCCTACAATATCATTAATCAGCACATAAATGAAAACAAATCAATCCGTGTATCCCAAACACAGGAAACTGATGTATTTGATATTTATCTGGGATACCGATGCGATCCTTTTGTCGAACATTTGAAAAATAAGGGATTCAAATCATGGTTACATACAATTAACAACCGGCAAATTAATTTCTAAATTTATAGTAACAATATGTCTCAACGACTTGGAATGGCCGATGGACGATGCTTCACTGTGAACTCTTCAGCCCAGTTGTTCAACAACTATGTCATGAAGCAGAACAATATTACCTACGAGGATAATTACTCTTACCGCCAGCTTCTCCAGAAGTCTGGTCCCGAACTTTTCAACAAAGTGCAAGCGGCTAACCAGGGTACGGGCCCATGTGTAGATTGCAACAAACCCCTAGTCGATACATCCAAAATTTATTAAATTAACATGAGCTAAATTACGAAAAATACTTTACTACCCTACTGTAGAATGCCCATATGTGCTATATGTCTCGGTGAAGTCCGATCGACGAGGTCAAATCCTCCGATCAGATGTGGACATATATTTCATTCCCACTGTCTACAGGCGTGGAAAAACCAAGGTAAGAACACGTGTCCCACGTGCAGAAAAGTTTTTGATGCATCTCACTTTAATGTTTTAGTTACGATTCAGAACAATCACACAGCAGTTGCAAACTCTGTGTCATTGAATGAAGATTCCATATTCGATGTATTGGATCTATTTGATATCAACTTTGACGTTGAAAATCAGCCCGACCTAGACAGTATTCTTGCCGACCTTGGGGTGAGTCTTGCCGACTTTGATTCCTCTATTCTTGACGCAGAATGACCCACAGTATAGTTTATAGTTTAGCGTGGAATAATCCCTCGAAGATGTCCGTGGATCCTTGATCATATTACCCCGAGCATCTTTCAGGAGAGGTCCTGTGGCCCACCCACGTTTATGGCTAAATACATTGGCACGGAAAACAATACGTTTACCAACTTTAAATGATCCCGCACCTTGAATTCGGGACACTGGAATTTTGAAAAACTTTGCCACAGACGCGATTGTGTCACCCGGTTTGATCTTATACTCAACAACACCATGTTGTTTATAAAAGTGAAAATCACCTTGTCTGATATAGTTTACAGGTCGCCCAGGTGACACGAACATCATGACTTTGTAGTACCCCTTTTTACATTTTTCATTCGCCCGGGCTTTGTACACCTTTTTTGGGTTGTCTGAAACAACGCGGTCAGCTAACCCCTTACATGACGTGTAATTGTGACCTTTGTTAGAAAGTCCCGATCGATCACCCGGTATCGATTTCTGCCACCTGTATGCTTCGTAGTCTCCCACAGCATACGCATAGCAGTTATTACTTCCAACACCCGTTTTAGTCGACCATCGTCTATTCGTAAATTTTGGTTCGGAACCACTCAGAGGTAAATTGGTCATCTTACTGTCTATTTAGAAAAAAAATATCAACATGTAATAAATGATTAAAGACGTTGCCAAATCTCAAACTCGCACTGATATGGTCAGGGAAGTTCTCTTGTACGTTCTCGCCCTCCTCATCACCACCTTCCTGATTCGTCTTCTATGGAACAGGTCTCTCGTGAAACATATAAGCACCCTCAAGCCTGTCAACACTCTAGGTGACGCGTTTGTACTTTCTATCGCTCTTAGCGTCGTGCGAGGTCTTTAAAATTCGGTGTACCCGATACTGATTTCACCATCAGGGTGGATAATATAAGGAAAGCCGTCGATATTATCGCATGATTCTTCATTACAATTTATGAAGACGTAATGTCTTTTCGTATTGTTAAAATACTCCAACTGCTTACGAGTCCATTTGCATGTCATGGTCCCGTAAACAGTCCACTTTTTAAGGCCTTGTACCTTTGGAGTGAAAACTCGATCTTTACCCGTCTGACAAAGAATGTATATATTCACAATGATGAGTAGGATGGTGAGTAACATTTTATTGTAAGTAAATATTTTTTTAAGGTTTACAAATCTTCTTTTTGAGTGCATTGACTTCATCTTTATCTAGTTTATTTACGAACTTATTAATGTACCTATTAACCACCTTCTTAGCTGTGGAAGGCTTAGGGGTCTTGAGAGCGTACGCAACAGCTGGGTCTAATGGTCCATTCTTGAGAGGCCTCGCCTTGTTCATCATATTCGCAAGTTTTCTCTGTGCGTTCTTTTCCCGTGCCATCAATTCCATGAATTGTTTATTATTTGCGTTAGACCACTTGGCCTTGGGTGTGGGGGTCTTGACCTTGGGTGTGACCGTCTTGGCCTTGCCGCCCCAC
>JGI24513J20088_1000058_pt1 | contig 22503 bp, 18 predicted proteins | sample LinPmetageLP36_FD_20088 | JGI IMG/M metagenome (IMG submission 20088)
TGAAAAAGAAGATTACATAAAATGCAAAAGTTTAAAGGAGTATTTAGAGAGGGTGTACGAGAACGAAATATAGGATATTCTGATTATCAAATGTACAGACAATGTTCTTTGTATTTTGGGGTAATGAATAAAACTAAAACAGTAAAAGTAGGGAGAGGAAAAAATGCAATTTTTAAAGAGGAAAAAATTTATATTGAAAATGCTGAAACAGAAAAATTAAATTTACATAGTTTAGAACACTATAAAAACCTTATGACAAAACCATCAAAAATAAAATTTAGAGACTATCAAAAAAAAATAATAGTTCAAGGATCAGAGTTGTTAATTTTAAACAACTTTCTATACTTAACAATGGAAGTAAGAACAGGAAAGACCCTTACTAGTCTAGGTATAGCTCAACTATTAAATAGTAAAAATGTTTTGTTTGTTACAAAAAAAAGAGCTATAAGCAGTATTGAAAATGATTTTACATTACTAAGACCTGACTTTGATTTAACCGTTATTAATTATGAATCTTTACACAAAGTAGAAGACGTTGGAGATTTTGATTTGGTCGTTTGCGATGAGGCACATTGTATGGGAGCTTTTCCTAAACCTAATAGGAATTCTAGATATATTAAAGAAGTTATAAAACATAATCCATATGTCATCTTATTGTCAGGAACACCAACTCCTGAATCTTATAGTCAAATGTATCATCAAGTTTGGGGAATAAAAAACAATCCTTTTAAAGAGTATTCTAACTTTTATAAGTTTGCAAAAAGGTTTATTAAATTAAGTCAGTTAAAAATAAACGGTATGATGATTAACACCTATAAAGATGGGTTAATAGATATTTTATCTGAGATGAATAAGTATACTATATCTTATACCCAAAAAGAAGCAGGGTTTAAGGTTGACACTAAAGAACATATTCTTAATGTAAGAATGAAAGACAAAACTTATGATATTGCTAAAAGATTAAAAAAAGATTTAGTAATAGAAGGAAAAGAAGAAACCATATTAGCTGACACATCTGTAAAACTTATGATGAAACTGCATCAGATTTATTCAGGAACTATAAAGTTTGAGTCAGGAAAATCTATGATAATAGACTTATCTAAAGCTGAATTTATAAACGATAATTTTTACGATAAGAAAATAGGTATATTTTATAAATTTAAACAAGAACTTGCCGCAATAAAAGAGGTTTATAAAGACAATATTTGTACTGACCTAGATACATTTGAAAACACAGACAAGTCTATTGCTCTTCAGATTATTTCCGGTAGAGAAGGAATTTCATTAAAACAAGCGGAAGCATTAGTTTATTATAACATTGACTTTAGTGCGACAAGTTATTGGCAATCTAGAGACAGAATGACAACTAAAGAAAGATTAAAATCAGATGTATATTGGATATTCTCAGAAGGCGGAATGGAAAAAGACATCTATAAAGCAGTAATAAAAAAGAAAGACTATACAATTAATCATTTTAAAAAAACAATATGAAAAAACTAGCAATAATAGGAGGTCTTAGTTTAATGACCGCAGGAAGTACATATATGATGTGGCATCCACACGCACCGCAATTTGATTTAAACCCGAATACTTTAGCCATAGCAACAGGAGGTTTTTTTGTTGCAGTAGGACTTACGTACAGATTTTAAAAAATATTATGAGTAAAACATTTGAAACTGAAGAAGACCGAAAGAGAGAACATTTAGCTATTGATTTGTTCTGCAAAAAGTTTCTTGCAAAATGGGAGAAGCTAGAAAAATATGATATAGATTATAAGATAACAAGAGGTGATAGAGTTTGCTACGTAGAAGTTAAAGGAAGAAATAGAATGATGGCAAATGCGTATCCACTACCTGTTGCTGCTAGAAAAATGGTGAAGCTTGTAGATAAAAAAAAACCTGCAATTATTATATGGGCCTGTTATGACGGATTAATATATGCAAATATAAAAGACTTAGAATCTACAGGAAAAATTGGTGGAAGATTTAAAGAAAGAGAGGGTTCGTCTAATGATCAAGAATATATGTTATATTTTGATAAACAAGATTCTTTTTTTACCATAAATAACTAAATTGTATCTTTGTTATGAATGACAGAGCAGCAGATACAATCTAAAAGAATAAAGCAGTTGGAAGAAGAAGGGTATTATGTTCTTAAATTAATTAAGACCAATAAGAATGGAATACCTGATATTTTAGCAATACCAAAAAATGTTAAAGTATTATTTAGTGAAGTAAAAACACCAAAAGGTAAGGTATCTAAATTACAGGAATATAGGTTAAAAGAATTAGATAAATATGGATTTAGAACTGAAGTATATAGAGGATAAATTATCTTATGAAATTGATGAGTGGTTTTTTTCTCAATTAGAATTATTTTCTATACCTGATGCTACAGTTATTATAGGTCAAATACTTTCTATTTTAGATGAACTTCCTGAAAAAGATGAGTGGTCACAAGAAGTTGCAGGGGTAGTTCACAAGGAAAGTCCTGTGTTTTTTGTAATTGAATATTTAAAAGAAACAGTAAGCATACCAATATTAATAGACATCAACGAAATAGAAGTTGATGAATATTTAGATTTTATATCAAGTCAAAAATCAATCAAATACTATTATAATGAAAGAAGAAATAAATATCCTAATGAGAAAGCACGAGGAGTTCAGTTATTTGAAAACAATAATTAGAGACTTACTAGGTGTAGATGTTTTAGAAGATAAATCTAGAGTTCAACAAGTTGTAAATGCCAAAATGATATACGCATATATTCTTAAGGAAAAAGGATATGGATGTAGTGTTATAGCTAAATCAATGGGAATGAACCACGCAACAGTTTTACACTACTTCAAAACAATTCCTTGGTATTTAAAAAGTGATATTCATCTCAAGAAAAACTACGACAGAATAAAAACAGAGTACTATAATGAAACTGATCCTGTATCTTTGTTGTCAGAAAATGAACTAAAAACAGACATAATTTCTTTGAGAATTGAAAATAAAAACTTATCTTCGGAAATAGAAAGATTAAATTCTGTTATTTCTAGCTTGACTAAAAACAAAGAAAAGCTACAAGACTTGTTCAAATGTGTAGAAAATAGGACAAGAAAAGGAACAGAACAACAGTTGTTATATAAATTAAATAGGTTTTACAATGGTGTTTACGACAAGTGATATTGACAAAGTTCTCTCTTATAAAACTTGGAACACTAAAAAGAAAGTTGACGAACTTCTTAGAATGGACTGCTCAATGTACTGTAACTTAGGAAGTGATTCTTCTAAAAGTGACAAAGGAGAAGTGAGAGTTTCTTCAAGAAAAATCTATTTAGGAATTAAAAGTATAGATGAGTCCACAGGAACTTTGTTTTTACAAACAATGGACTCTAATAAAAATAAAACCTAATATGCCATTAGAGCCGTCTGCTTATGATAAAGAACGCATAGCACACATCAATCACTTGATGGACACAATAAACGACTCTACTTCCGAAATATATGAATTACTTATTGATCGTGAATTTAATTCACTAAAAAAAGAAATAAAAAATTTAATGTCAATTCTAAAAGACATTTCAACTTCTGTAGAAGATGATATATGATGGGAAAATATTTTTAGAAAAAGACTTATTTTCTCTTTTAAAAAAGAACTTTATTCCTGACTTACAAAGAACAAAAAAAACAAATTCTTCTTATGACTGTTATTCTACTAAATTTAATTTAGACATTGAATTAAAATGCAGACGAACTCATTATGACGATTTAATTATAGAAAAATCTAAATACAAATCTTTAATGAATAGATGTTTAGATTTGCAAACCATACCTGTATATATAAATTCTACACCTAAAGGAATATGGGCATTCTACATTGCTGAAATTAGAATGACTTGGATTAAAAAAAACTTACCAAAACAAACAGACTTTTCTAAAAAATACCATATTAAAAAAGATATTAGTTATATAAACATAAAAGAAGGAATAGATTTAGTTGCTCTTTTTCCTTGACTTATTAGGACTTAAGCTTTCAGGTATGTATCCTTTCTTATAAGACTTACTCCAATCTTCAGCCATTTCAGGCTTATTAGCATACATCCATCTTTTTTGTTTTTCACTTTTAAAAGGCATATATAAATATTTTAGTTTCTACTACCTCTGCCACCGCTTCTACCGGATGTTCTACCACCTCTGCCACCTTTACTACCTCTGCCACCGCTTCTACCGGATGTTCTACCACCTCTACCGGTTGTTCCACGGCCTGTTGAAGGATAATAATTATTTTCTCTATCTTTTAATTCTTGTTTTAAATTTCTTAATCTTTTTTTCTCTTCTTTTAACTGTTGTTCTGACTCATAGTCAGGAGAGTTTGGACCAAAAGTATCATACCATAAACGGTAGTTGTACCTTTTCATATCACTTCTTGAATTATAAATACCAAGCTTTTCTTTTTCTCTTTTCTTTTTATCCTTTAAATCGTTAGAAGCTTTATTCATTTCAGAATAAATATCTCTTAAAACTAATCTCCTTACATCTCGGTACATTGGGATTAAGCCTGTGTTTCCTAAAATCTCAAGTGGAAGTCTATACATAAGTTCTGCTTCCTCTAAAGCCTTTCCTTCCGGAGTTTTTTTAGGAGCTGAAGTAGCTTTTTTAACTGCAAAGTCTAAAGTTTTAATTGCAGGGCCAAAAGCTGCAGCCATATTAGTTGCTATTTCACCTATACTTGTTCCTCTACCATCTTTATTGTTAGGTATTATTTGATAAGATAATCCATCTTTGTAAACATCATATTCCCCATCCCTAAGAGGCCCACCATATTCTCTGTTTAAAGGCTCTATTATGCCTGCATTCATTATCCCTTTAGTAATGTTACCAAAGTCTCTTCCTAAAACCAAGCTTGTTACAGAAGAAGCAATTGCTTGACCTAGTTGTTTTTCCAAATCTTTAGGCTCTTCTTCTTCTCCTGCTATTGACGCTAACATTTCACCAAGAACATTAGCCATCATAGTATACATAATCATACGAGTAGCTGAACCGGCCATCAAGGCTGCTCCTTTTGTTTTAGTTAGGCTTCCCATACCTACTGCATTAACAATTCCTGTTCGAGCAGTAATGTATTCATATATAAGAAAGGTAGTCATAAAGCCATTAAATGCGTTTATAGCAGTTTTAATACCACTATCATTTGCTTTTTTAGTACCTTTTAATATACCCATAAAAGGATTAGAATTACCACCTGTCATTACTCCATTTTGATCAGCTAATTCTGTTGCAGTTTTTAATGCCTCTTTATTTTCTTTCATATAAACTTCATCATTAGCAGCTATTTTTTCCATATCAGGATCTACACCTGTAATAGCTTTAAATTCTGATTTAAAAGTGCCAAACCACATTGGCCTCATTACCACCTTGTCAGGAGTAGATATTAAACCATCTGCAACCGTAGCTACAGCACCTTGATATTTAGCTCCTGTCCTATTCCATATTTGAGCTATTTTATTTGATATTTTTCCCTTAGACCTAGATGCTTTTGGATTAGAAGATTGATTTATAATATTTGCATCAATCATTCTCCCTGACATATCTTGATTAGAATACAAACGAGTGACAAGTTTACTTCCAAGATTTTTCATAGATAAAGGAGCTGAGTCGCTATTTAAAAATTTCATTCCTATTTTAGCTCCTGTAACAAAAGAAATAGGAGCTGTCATTATAGCAAAAAAAGTATTGGAAGTTAATTCTGCAACAAACCTTGTTCCACTTGCGAGTATAGCACGATAGCCATTTTTCTGTAACCAATTTAAAGCGTCTTCCCCTAAAGTTGTTTGTTGATAAGCATTAGTTAATAAGTTCTCAACCACTTCTTCATTAGCCTGCTTAATAGCGTTAAACTTTTCTCTTAAGTCAGAGTCCATTCTTGCTTTATCTCCTTTTAAAAATTTTTCAGCTTCATTTATTGTTCTTCTTGCAGTCTTAATTGGCTCTGTCATATGAAAATCTAGAAGTACTCCTTTTGATCCTCTTGATGCGGAAGCATATACATTAAAGTTTAAAGGAGAAACAGATCCTGTTCTTTTTATTAAAGACTTAGCTTTTGTAGATGGTTTTAATCCTTTATTAAATTGCTCAATATAAGATTGTCCACTCGCTACTCCTAATGAGTTTTCTATGTTTGCACCTTTTTGAGCTTCACTTAATACATTTAAATGAACATAGTTGTTTCTAAGAGTAACATTATCTCCTCTTATAATTGAAGAAGTGTATTCTGCTGTTTCAGCTAAACTTAAATTAACTTCTTGAATGGTTTCAATAGATTCTTTTTCCGCTTTATTAAAACTATTATAAAGTTTTTCATTATCAATTTCTCCCGTTTCTTTATTTTTAAATTCTTCTAAAATTTCTGCTAACATTATTGCGTCATCATCGGTATAACTAGTTTCTCCCGTATCAATTGATTCAATTGTTTTTTTAATATAAGCAGCCGCTTGATTTTTAGTTTCAGGATTATTTAAATTTGAATCGTGTTCAAGCTGAATCATATAAACCATTTGCTTAAAACTAGACCTTAAAGTTTTATTTGAATTTCTTTTAAAAGATTTAGAAACTTTTTGTTCAGCTTTCTCAAGTTTTCCTAATATCTTTTTGTACTCATAAGTAAATGCTTCTTGTGCTTTAGCAGACCTATTAAATACAGAATTAAAAATATTTTTTGTTTTTGAATCACCAAAAATCTGATCTACATAATAAAGAGGGTTTCTTCTAATAGCTTCTAGTACAGCTCCTCTTTTAGTTATTTTACTTTTTAATCTAGAATATAATTTAGATATAGGAAGTATTTTACCCTTCTCAATTGATTTTCCCAAAATCGCCCCTTGAAGAACTGCTTCCATTTTTGAGTTCATAGTAACAACTAAAGAAGGTAGAAATCCGTTGTTAATATTATTAATTAACTTTAAAACTTGTTTTAATTCCTGAGTGCTTAACCCATTTAAAGCATCTATATCATTGATTAATGAGTTAAATTTATCAGCAGCAGCTCTTTCTAGCCTAGAAGGTAAAGATGAGATTTGTAAAGCTTTTGTTTCATTAATTTGCTCTATTACACTTTGTTTTTCTAATTCTAATTCAGCTTTTGTTTTTTCTTTTACAGGTTTAGATGGTGATATTTCTGATTTATATTTTTTCATTATCTCAACTTCATCAGCATCAACCTCTCCATCTTTTAACATTTGTTTCAAAGTGGCTGCATAATCAACATCACCTTTATCATTTAAAATTTTGTTTTCGTATGAATTAAATACATCACTTAATCTAGGGATTTCTGAAATTTCTAAATCAATTGCGTCTAATATTTTTTTAGTTGTTTTTTCAACCTCAGCAATGTCTGAAGGAGACAAAACAGATGATCTTTCTCCAAATACATTAATTAGATTCAAGTAATCTTGGAATACTGACTGAGGAATTGAGGCAGGATTTTTTATAGAAAAAATTTTATTTAAGTTAGGAGAAACCGATTTTGCAATACCGATTTTTGTTCTAATATTTTTTAATGCAGTTGGTCTTTTTTTTCTAGCAATTGAAACTTCTTCTGCAAAGTTTGCGTTTTCAAAAACTCTGCTCATATAGTCAACAAAACTATCAACAGAAGCATCATTTAACATATTAACTTTAGTAAATCTTTTTATAATAGCAGCAGCTTGTTTAGTAGTTATTTTTCCTTTTTCAACCATCTGAGAAACTTCTTCTGCTAATATTTTGCTTGCATTAACAAATGATTTTATAGCATCCTTTGCTCCTCTATTTAAAGATTTTATTTGTGAGGCAATTGCTTGTTTTTCAGTTAAAGTAATTTTAGAGGGTTCTTTAACATTTAGTCCTAAACTCTTTTCTGCTTTTTTAATTGCAGCTTTAGGGGTTGGAGCTTTCTTTTCTTTTATACCTATTGACTCCCTAACCTTTCTAACCATAGCTTCTCTCTGAATGTCACTAGAGTTTTCGTATACTTTCGTTTTTTGCAAATAGTCTATTGCAGCTTTTTCAATTTCTTTTGGATTAGTACTTTCTTTTGTGTTTCTTGACTTTTTCTTTTTAACTATGTTTTTAATTTTGTCCATCACCCTTTCAAAACCACTAATGTTTTCAATTGGTTGTATTTCAACTTCAACTTCTGAAACCACTTCAGCAGAACTTGTTTCACCTTTAGCTAATTGTTCAGCTATATTTTTAAATGTTTCACTTCCGTACTTATTAAATTTAGGGTTGTTAGCATTACTCAATGGTTTTGTTGGTGTAAATGTCTTGCCTGTTTCAGGATTAAAAGCACCCTTAATAAATCCACCGTTTTTAGCAAATCCCAACATAGGAACCCATTGTCCTTTAGAGTCAGCACCTGTTCCTCGACCCGTAGAATTATACATTAAAAACTTATCCCCATTACTAGTTTTTATTTCTAAAATTTGTCTTCCGTCTACTACACCTAAATCTCTGCTTATCTCCCAAGTAACAGTTTCAGAATCTAATTTTTGTCCTAAATTAATTACTTTATTAACTTCAGTTGGCAAGTTATCAAAGTCAGTTAAAGAATTAACAGGAGTAGTGAACTCTCCAAAAACTTCTAAGTTATCATTAATGCTTTCATATATTTTAGGAGATGCATCCTCGGTTTCTTCAACCATACCCAACTCCTTTTTTTGTTCTATAGTTAATCTTTCCTTCATCTTAGGATTCATAACATCTTCCATTGCAATTACTTCTACATCTCCAACTATATTTCCAAAAGAACCTTCTACAAAATCTTTATTATTTACGCTGTTGCTAGAAGGTATGTTTTGACTACCTGCATTATCTCCATCTACTTTTTGAACTACATTTCTGCTTCCATCTTTATTGGTAGTAACCTCTACAGTTTTAACTCCTTCTCCTTCTTCAGTTTCAATAGTAAAGACCTCTTTACCTGTAGGTATCTGTGAGTCTTTGACTGTTTTAGGTTTTTCTTGTTCCGAAATTCCTAATTCTTGTTTTTGCTTGGTAGTTAATCTTTCCTTCATTTTAGGATTCATAACATCTTCCATTGCAATCACTTCAGCTTCACCAACTATATTATCATAAGCACTTTCTACATATCCTTTAGTCTCAAGAGTGTTGTCTTTTGACAGAGTTTCGCTACCTGCTACTGTTCCATCTAACTTTTGAACTATTTTTCTGCTTCCATCTTTGTTAGTGGTTACTTCTACAGTTCTAACCCCTTCTCCTTCTTCAGTTTCTAATGTATATATTTCCTTACCCGTTGGTATTTGTGAATCTTTATATTTTTCTGTTTCTTCAATAACAGCTTCTGTCTCCTCAACAGCTTCTGCTTCTAATTGATTTTCTTGAAGATTTTTTATTTGAGATTTTAAATCTGCAATTTTGTTTTTTCCCGTAACAGTTCCTAGAACTCTCCCCTCTAATTCTTGTACTTGTCTTTCTAAAGCTACAATTGCATCTACAGTTGGGCCATTAAGATCAGGATTAGCTGCCATTACTGACTGTTTAGTTCTTCCTTCTAATATTTTATTATGAAGCTTTTCTTTTCTTCCTTCAAAATCATTGTCTATTTCAATTTTTAAATTTGGAGCAGTTAATTGCTCATAGGTCATTCCATCAATAAGTGCATCTACTTCTTCTACTGTAGCTTTCTTGCCATTAACTTTGTATTTTGGGTTTTGATACCTTACTGCTATTAAATCTTTTACAGATCCCGGAGCTTCTGCAATACCTTCTAATAATACTTCGCCTACGTCATACTCCTGCCCTTGATCTCCATATAAATTAGTTGCTGTAATACCTGCGGTTTCACCTATTGAACCCCCTACCGACTCTACTAATGCTGCTGAACCAATCGCTTTTCTTTTTAAAGCTTTAGCTGCAGCCTTAGACCCTACACTCCCTGCTTTTGTTAAAAAAGGTTTTGCAATTTTACCACCTAATCTACCTGTTAACGCATCTATTGTACCGATTGCTAATCCTCTTGCAACTGCATCAAACCTTAATTCTTTAACAACCTCTTCGTTTTGTAGTAAATTTTGAACATTTTTTGCAGTTAACTCTTCCCCCTTTTCTTCAAGCCTTGCTTGTAATAACTCTCCATAAGTTAATCCTGTTTCTAATACCGTATTACCTGCTGCAAAAGCATATGGTATACTAGCTGCTGCTCCTGCAAGTGCACCTACTCCTCCACCCACAGGACCACCTACCGAACCTGTAGTTGCACCTAATGTTGCACCTGCTCCAATTGTCGCTGCTGCTGCTGCTGCTGAGTCTTTGTTCCCTGCAATACCTGCAAATGAACTTACCATAATTTCAGGAATTATACCGGGATTAAGCATAAGTCCTTTTACAAATCCCCATACACTATTCCCGTCTGCTTTTTCTTCATTATAAATTTTTTGATAATTTTGCATTTCTTGAGAAGGACCTAATCTTAAAGCGTTTTCGTTTTTAGAAATAAACTCTTGAATATCCTCTAATGACGCATTACTTCCCCCCATAAGTAAGTCGTTACCACTCTCTGCAATTTGACCATTTTCAAAACCGGCTTGAGCTGCACGACCCATATCGTCAATTAAATCTCCAAGACCTGCATCTGTTCCAAAGTCAATTGCATTTAAAAAAGCTCCGAAATTACCTTTAAAAAAGTTTTCTTCTTTAGAATCTAGTAACCCTGTAACCGGATTCAATAGTGAATCTCCACCTGAAAAACTTGAAACTACTTGTGGCGATTCTTTTTTTTTTATATTACCGTTTTTTACGTTATTATAAAAATTTTCTTTTCCGACTCGTTTGATAAGATCTCCTTCGGAAAAAACTTTACCATTTGGAGTTTGATAAAAATTAGAATTAGCTTGTAAAGAAGTATTTCCATTTATGTCATCTTCTTCATTGTACTCTAATAAGACACCTTCATTGACAAGATCATCAAAAGCAGAATCAAATCTTTCTAAAGCATCTTGTTCGCTTATTTTTTCTCCGGTTCCTTCTATTATATAGTAAGTTTCGTCTTTCATAATTTATCTACACAAATATTGCTCCCCTGATATTCTATCATATTGCCTTCCTTTTATACATTTCGTTAAATCAGAATCTTTTAAAGAAGAAGGAGGTTTAGTTAAACCACCTGTTTTAGCTACTGTTTTACTTTGTCCTGAAAATCCTTTATTCTTTGCCATTAACTCTGCTTTGCCATCTACAGTTGTCATTACGTGATTGATCCACGATTCTAAAGCCTGTTGCATTGCCGCAGCCCTTCCCTCCTCATCACCTTTAAGTGGAGAAGGGTTTACTTCTAATTTAAATACTTTAGGGAAATTTGGATCACCCTCATATCCATCAAAAGTAATAGTCATCTCGTCACCATCTACTTTATTAACCTTTATTCCATACTCACCATAAGCGTCTTCCAAATAAGGAATTACCTGATCTGATGTTGCATCAGTAAAGAATGGATCATCTTCGTCATCAGTTTTTGGCAAAACGCTACTAGTAAATTGGGATACTTCAGTATTGTAAACTCCCGCACCTTTTCTACCTGCTACTGCACCTTCCCAATTTGTACTATATGCGAGTTCGTTTCCATCATCATCTTCTCCAAATCCACCCTGTTTAAGTTGCTCTTCCGGTTCTAAACCTGATAATTCTTTTCCTAAAGCGGCCCATTGTGCGTCAGTATATTCTTTCTCTAAATCAATAACTACATTTTTTTCGTCGTTTTCATATGTTATCAACAGTTGTGTTCCATCCGCACTAGGAGCTATAGATGTTAGTCCCATCTCATCTGCTAATCTTGAATCTCCAAGTAAGCTTTGAAGTAGTAAGTTTCTTTCTTTTGGGTCTGCACTTTTTAACCTATTCCAAGTTTTTTGAGTAGATTGTTGTTTTTTCAAATCAGCTTTACCATCTCTTACGTCTTTTGGTTGTATTACCGGGTTTTTATTCACTTCTTGAACCTTAACTTCTTCTGTATAATCTACACCTATATCCATTTGTGCTCTAAGAACTTCTTCAGAAACCCTTTTTTGTTCATCGGTTAGCAAAGGAACTATACGACCTGCCTTGTTTTCAAAAAGAATCATATTAGGATCTGTTTTAGCTTTAGCAATATTTGCAGGTGTATTCATTGCTTCATAATATTCTTCGCCTGTTGCAGGGTTTGTATTTTTAAAATCTAAAAGTACAGATGATCCTGCTAAAGTATTTCCTTCAAGTTGACTCTGTATATAATTATTTTGTGATTCTTGAAATAATGTAATAGAAGTAAAATCCGCTAAAGTAATAGGTTTTTCTCCGGCTGCTTTTCTAGCTGCATTAACACTATCTAACTGAGCTTGTTTGTCAGCAGCACTCATACTTTCCCATTTTCCACCCGATTTGCTCCTTACATCTGATATGCTTTTGAAAATACCTTTTTTATAGGTATTTCCTAAATTTTGAATTACTATTTTTTGTTCTCCAAGCATTTCGTTAAATCCTTCGGAAGCATCCATAACATCAAACTTAGTTATCTTTTGTTTGATTCTATTTTCTAAAACTTGAACAGACTCTATATTGTCCGGATCAGGAATTAAAGGTCCGTTAGGATTCTTAGTATCAGGAATCATCTTTGCCATTGAAACAATACCGGTTAAGGGGTTAATTACCATTGAAGATTGACCGGCTCCTTCTCCAAAGTTTCCAAATCCTTCAACAGTTTCCATTAACCAATTCTGCACACTTGAAGCTTGTTCTCCCGTAGGTAACTGTGAACTGTTCATAGCCATTTTTGTTTCCCATTCAGCATTGTAATTCTCTAATAAACTAAATGCTTGGTCAGTCCCATCTACAAGATTTTGATTCATAAGATTATACTGTCTTACACTCATTTGGCCGGATTTTAATAGTCCGGTCATTATAAGTTTTTGCTCCTTTAATTTTTCTGCACCGTCTATTGCAAATGTATTTAAATCTGTATTTTGACCTTTAGGTACGTCATTTAATCTTGCTGTGTATTCCCTAGAAGCAGCATCAATTGCTGTTCTAGTTTCTTCTCTTACTCTATTCTCCTCTTTTAATACATCAGTTAAGTTGTTACCAACTTCATTCCAATCTATTTGAGTATTAGCTGTGTCTCTTGCAACTCTTTTATACGCAGTAGCCATATATCTATTTATTTATATTATCTTTTTTATCTTCTACCAAAACCATACTGTTGTTGCAGATCAAATTGATTTGCAAACTCTTCAGTTCCAAATGTTGCTTGTTTTTGAGTCGGTGACATACTTTTTGAGTATTGTCTAAATTGCCTATTGCTTAATGCAGCGGATTGTTTAGGAGACAAATAACTAGCACCCCCTGATGCGTTAAAGTCGGCTTTAGCTGTAGGACTTAATTCAGTCATACCCCCAACTGCAGCTTTTGTATCAGAAGTTTTTTGAGAATAAGCTCCTCCTAATGCAACAGCACCTCCTACAGCACTAACTGTAGATTGTATCCCTGCTTGTTTAGCAGCTTCAGAGGCGGCTTGTGCTTCTGCTGCTTTTTGTTGATTACCCGCTACTTCTTCTAAATCTAAAGAAACATTTAAATCTCTAAGCCTAGAATCTTCTTCAAGAATAGCACCTTCAATGTTTGTAAGTTCGTCTCCCATAGCAGTTCTAACACCTGCTTGCCCCGCTTGTTGTGAAGCAAGAATTCTACCTGCGGTAGCTGCTCCACCTCTTTCGCTTTCAACACCCGCTTCTAAAGCTTGAGCACCTGCTGCTAAATTTGCTTCGCTTTCAAGCTCATAACCTTCTTTTTTAATAGACATTTCTTCAGCAAAATTTACTTCTAATCTACCTCTAGCTGCTTCCATTGCTGCATCTGCATCTGCTTCAGCTCTTGCTTGAAGTTTTTTTTGTTTTGATGCTTGAGCAAAACTCATTACTGCACTTCCTACTCCTATTACTACTCCGGCTATTGCTGCTGACATAATTCTTTATTTTTTTTTATTACATATTCGGGAAGTTCTTTAAAATCTTCCGTGTACAATTCTTTTTCTGCTTCTTCAACTGTTTCTGCATCTGTTTTATAAACACAAACCCAAACACTATCTTCGTGTATATAAGCTATTCTTTGCGTTCCTATCTCTGTTTGCACTACCATAGGTGCTTTAATTCTATTAACCTCGCCTTTGTCATTTATAATTGACATTTCTCCACTCATATAAAAAGAAGGGTGATTAGTTTTATGAATAAAACTTAAAACCAACATTCCTTTAGGCATAAATATTTCTCTTGTATATATACCATCTTTTATATGATGCTTTAAAGGCATTGCACTTTCCATCTCTTTTGTGTGATGATGAATAGTTTCTTCAATTGAAAGCATTTGCTCTTTAAAGTTATTAATTCTTTCCCACAATAACCCTCTGTTTTGATTGATGTTTTCTAAAACAGTTTCCGGCTTATTATGTTTTTTTGTAAGAACACTCATATTAACACAAAGATACTAATTTTAAGGAAATGATTTCATCACATCTGCTAAAACCGCAAACAACTCAATTTTAGAAGTATTAGAATTTGTTAATTTAAAAACACCGTAATGTCCTAAAACACCGTGAGATTCAGCAACTGAATTTTTAATATAAAGTGTATACACCTCTTGAGATGGTATTGGTACTGCACCTGTGGTAGTATTGTCTATAGTTAATGTGTTTGCTCCAAAAGATAAATTTTGATTTATATCAATTATTTGACCTGCTAAAATAGGGTTAGGATGCCCATAATAAACCATATCTCCTATGCTTAAAATATTACCTATAAATAAAGTGGTAGGATAACTTAATATTTGAGTAGTTCCTGTTGTTACAACTGTGGTTGTATTGCCCAATCCATTCAAAGAACGTAATGCATAATTATCTAACAATGCAGGTGTGCTTCCTGAATTTCTAATATAACCAAAATATGAACCCTCTTTTTTTTCAAAAAATTCATTATTTATAAATCCTGTCGTTTGTTGATCACTTTCCAAAGTAACTCCCCAAGAGTCATCACCTTCTAAATTTATAGTTTTAAAAAGTTTATTTTCTAGAGGTTGATCATTAAATACAGAAGTTAAGGTTGAAGGGTAATTAATACCATAATAATTATTTCTTAACTCATTTGTGTTGTGTCTATATAAATTTCCGTTTCTAAAAGTATAAAAAAAGTTATTCATACCTATCATCCAATCAGGAGCATAAGAATAAAAAGAAGGAAATCCTTTAGAACCCGGATCATATGTTAATGTATAGTTTTGATTTGATGCTGTTGCCATATTTTATTTTTTTAACAATGTGTAGTGTCACCACATTCTCTTATAATATCACTCATTAATACTGCATTTATATTCACTCCACTACCAATACTTGTTATTGTTCCGCACTTAGTAATACCACTAGGTCCTGTTATCGGATCAAATGTTTGATATTGTACTGTATCTCCTACAATAAAACTTCCGGGAGTTAATTCAGTCATAGTAAAAGACCCACCCCCATCACAATCGTTAATAGTTAAAGTAACACAATTTTGACCCGTTACAGTCACAATTCCATCTGTTACACCAACATAAGCTCCTGTTACCAATTTGTAATATCCATCTAAAGCTTTTATAGCTCCATTTTGATCAATAAACAAATAGTCATATCTATTTACATTTCCCGGAGTAGATGCTGTATTCACAGGAACGTGGTATAAATAACCATCTAAAATTGCCGAACAAACATTTTGTAATGTTTTTGGTGTTGTATTTGTATAAACGGTAGTAAGTGCTGTTGGACATTGTATGTCTATATCCCAACCTGTCGTAGGACAAGGAGCAAAAACACTAATATCAATTACATTTGGAGCTGCTTGAGTTTTTGGAATAACCATAACAGAATTTCCGGGAGCTCCGTTAGTAAGAACATTATTTCCTGCAGGAATAGTATAAGTAACAGTATTACCTGAACCTACAAAATTAGTACCATCAAATAAAAATTCATCTCCTGTAAAAGTACCTCCTGAAATTGAACAATCTCTAGAAATACCTCCAATAACAGTAGGAGATGTACCAACAGTCCCTTGTAATTTTCCAAAGTTAGGTGAACTAAGTTTGTTGTAATTTACACCACCAAATGTTGCTAATAATCCGTCAGGAATTAATCCTACATAAAATGTAATAATAATAGCACCAATATCTGTTGCTGTTCCACCAACATCTATATTAAGCTTATATACTCCGGCTGTACCTGTAGCGGCTATTACACCTCCGCAGGGAGTAGCACAACTTACACAAGCTGTTTGAGGTAATAATGAACAAGAAACTAATTCTCTAGAATTTACACCATCAGAATAAAAACCATCTGCAGCACAAATTGTTAAAGCTGCATCCGAAAATATTGCAGTTGAGTTAGCTAATGATGTTCCGTCTAAATAATAAGTTGCCATAATTTAATTTTTATATATTACAATTAGTTTCGTCTCCACAATTAAATGTTGCTCCGGTGCTATATAGTGTTGCAGATGGAGCAGTTGGATAATTCCCATTATCTAAAGTAATAATTGTCCCACAAAATATTGTTCCTCCTGCAGTCATTTGATATTGAACAACATCAAAAAGAGAATAAACACTAAAAGTATCTGTAACTTTTCTAAAATTACCTGTAACACAGTCTGACAATATCCAAACAGGAGCCGCAGGTTCTATTCCTTCACAACCACAACAAGCGTCATTAATAGTAGCTCCAAAACACAAATCAACAGCAGTACTATCTCTAAAATCCCAAAGTAAATATAAATTGCTACCTACAGACGGCATAATAAAATCAGCACTAAAAGCAGTATTTCCTTGTGAGGGAACATTAATAGGTGTAGCTACAGCACTTGCTGCTATTAAAGATAAAATATCAGAAGAATTGTTAGCATAATTAGTATCTGTTCTTAAATATTTAAATTTATCTGAACTTACAGAAAAATTATAATCATCAGTTCCTATTTTATTAGACAACATTGTTACAGTAGATCCGTTAGTTGGTATAACTCCTCCACCTTGCGGTCCTGTTATAGTGTCAAACAATGAAACAATAGGGAAAGTTCCTGTGTTAAAAACAACTGATTCTGTGTGTAGTGGCGATACAAAAACTCCATCTTCCCATCTGTATTCGTCTGTAGTTTGTAATCCTGTGTCAACAGTACTTGAAACGTGAATTAAATATATAGTTATAGTTTCTGCTGAAGGACATTTAACTGTAAGAGTTATAGTAGCAGACCCAAAAGAAGTAGCTTGAATAGATACTTCATTATCTAAAACAGTATTTTTGTTAAAAGTTAGTGTCCCTCCGGTATTAACATCACCTGTAGTATTAGTTGTTCCTTTGTATGTTGCATCTATTCTAAATGTACTCACTAAGCTTGAAGCTTCAACGCTATAATCAATATCAACAGGGCCAACAAATGCACCTAAATCATAACATACGTCAAACCCGTTTGAGGTTGTTATGTTTATGGTTTTTGTTAAACCACATTCTATACAAGGAGTTTTTAAAGGAATTGATCTTGAATTAGAAGACAATACGTATTCCTTCATATAAGGATCAAACCCTCCTAATTTTTGAGTTGTAAATGCATCTTGAAATAAATCTCTAAACCAACTTCTCATACCAAATTCTGAAATAGGACTTAAGGAATCATTAGAATAGCTAGTTCCGCTTAACTGAATTACTGTACCTCTTTTAGCGTCAGTAAAATATTTATGAGGACCATACTGTGAAAAACTTTCCGGATTTGCAGAAATTCCATATTCTTCTATTCTAGCAATTTGTGTTCCTAAAACTTCAGGAACTGATGTTAAAGAGTTTCCTGCACCTGCGTCAGAAAGTAAATTTTTGCCTGCAAGAACATAAGATATTTTATCCTCTTGTAATACAAGTATATCCGTTTCTCTTGCTTGTAATTTCATAACAGGACCAAACTCTTGTTCTAAAGCTTTAAAATTTAATAATCCTGTGTTGAACTCATTTAACTTATTAATGTTTGACTCTGCATTATAAACCCCACTATATGTTAAATCAGCAAATCTTCGTGTTTCAGAATATTCTTTAGAGTCTGTTGTAGTTGCTCTATTTCCTAAAACTAATGGTTTTCCAATTACAGAATCTTGAATTTTATAACTTTCAACACCATTTCCAAAAGCAAAACAATTAAAAAAATCTGTTTTAATAACTGCAGGTGTATTGGTAGCAAAAACTTGACTTTGTAAATCAGATTGATGTTGACCAATAGAATCAATAGCATATGATTCTGAAGATTCATACCATAAATCCGGCTCGGCATCTTGAGGTAAAGATTCAAAAACAATTAATCCTGATGCTCTTATTACTTGGATCTTAACCGCAAGTATTATATTTTTTCTAGCATTTGGTCCTTTTCCGCTATTAGGACCATATCCCTGACTACTTTGAAATCTTAAAAAAGTTCTTTGATTAGCAGTCCCTGCATTTTGTACTTCAAAACACGCAAACATTTGACTATAATTACAACCTACAGGTAAACTATTGTTATTTGGTAAATAATTTAGACCTACATCAGGCTGACTTTCTGTAGCATTTGCTTCTAATGCTGCTGCAACATTATCTCCATCAAACCAATTTTTAAAGTTAGTATAATCTTGTGATGCAGTTAATGTCTGTTCTACTCTAAAAAATCTTTCAGGAACACTCTGAGCTCCTCTTCTAAAATTTTCAATATCTATAGTTATACGAGAACCTGCCGGTATTGTATAATCTATAAAATTTCCCGGAGTACTAGTATCGGGAGTATCAACGGGGTATCTTATAACCTTGCAACCATTACCTCTTTCACGGTATTCTCCGTAATCAACTACAGGTAAATCCCCTACTTCTGTAGAGAAATTGTTGGCTCTAATTTTCATATAAACTCCTGCAGGAACAGGTATTTCTGTACCTTGAGAATCAACAGGTTTAGGATTTAAAAAATCTTTAAACTCTGTTGATTTTGCTAAAACTGTTGTAAAAGTGCAAACATTTCTAGGTCCGGAAGTATCAACCTTTACAATCATTTCATCTCCCTCTTGTATTTTTTGAGAGTTCTGACCTTCTAGTAGAAAAAAATCATTTCCTGAACTAGCATCTCTAAAAAACAAATTAGCATAAATTGTGTTATAATCTTTTTTATCAGGCTTAATACAAAACTTGTATCTAGTTGCCCATTCAGGACCAACTTGAGTAGTAGGTATAGTTACGTTTAAAGTGTTTTGATTTTCAGATTCCGAACAAGCAATGTGAGCAGTATTGTTAGGACTTACTAAAGCAGTAGTCATTCGGTTAAACTCATCCATATAAATAATTCCTATTTCATAACCTCTATTACTGTGTAAGCTTGTTGGATTTCCAATTTCTTGAAAAGAAACATCATTTAAAGTAATTTTATAATATTCAAATACAGTAAATGTAATATTAGTAGGATCATCTACAAACTTCATTGCAGGTAATTGTAAAGACAAAACACTAGATGATGTGCTACTTATAATATTAATAGGTTGCCCGGCTGCACTAATACCACTTTCAAACTTAAAAACAGGAGTTGTTCCTGACAACTCATTAGTAACATTACAATTAAAAAGGTCAGTATACGTAGCTCCCAAACAAGAGTTTGCTACGGTTGAAATATTTGTGATATTTCCAATTTTTTCTACAAAATCTAAAGATGTTGCTAAATCAAAAACACTAGAAAAACTAGTGGGTAATATATAATTAAAAGTAATGTTTACAGAAGAAGTTGTTTCTGTAGGAAAAGGAGTATTTCCGGAAAAAGAATTGTGTTCAAACCTTAGTAAAATACTAAAAGCAGCTCCTTGTTTTAAATCAAGACCACTAAAATCAATATCTACTTGACTGTTTGGAATGTTTTGTGTTCCTGTATCAAAAGTATATGTGCTTGAAGATAAACTTGAGCTAACATCTTTACTCCCGATTTCTATATTTTCTTGATTTACAATGTATTCTAATTTAGTTGGAACTTTGTTTCTTTGTAAATCATAGTTTTCTAAATAATTTCCATAAGTAATTCTGTTACCCATCAAAGTTTGTGATTGTGCTAATTTTGGAACACCATCAAACAGTCTTAATATTTCTGAAGAAGGTAGCACAGTAAATATTTTACTATTGTTAAAAGTATATGTATATTCCGTATCATCAGCTAACCCATCTTTTAGCTTATTTAGTTTCTCTATAACTTTTATTACAGAACTATTCATATCTTTAAATAGCAAATCCACACTCTTAACTAAAGGTCCTCCTGAATTATAAATTATATTACATTGATTTGTACTATTTACCATTCCTTCATTAAGGGCGGTTATATTGCTGTATGTAAAAGGTTTAGGTATAAATGAAGGTTCTGAAAATTGAGAAGTTGCAGAGTATTCTCCATCTGCATATCTATATCTATAAGCAAAACTTATAAATCTAGTTTCTAAAAAATTATCTTGAGTTGATGTTGAAATAGGAAATACTTTTGGAGAATTTATAGGTGGTTTTTTTATAACAAGTAAAGATTCTGCTGAAGTTAAATCTTCAGTAGCATTAGGATTAGGATAATTAGTAGTAACATTTATTTGTCTAGGAGGATTATAATCATCTGTAAAAAATAATAAATTTTCTACTTTATTAACTCCTGTTATTAAAAATTCAGGATCAAAATTTAATGTTGTTTTAGTTGCGGTAGAATCATTAGGATCTGCTATAGAAATAACGTGATATGTAATTATACTTTGTGTAGTATTAAAAGATACAATCATATCTAATTTTCCTGTAGGACTAGAAGAAAATGAGGAGTCGTGAACAAACCAATAAATAGTTTCTAAAGCTCCGTCTTCAAAAGCACCTATGCATTTTGCATTAGCACTTAATGAAATATTATTATATTTTAAAGTTGTTAACTGAGTATTTCCTTTAGAATTTTCAATTACACCAATTTCAGCTTGTTCAGTTGAACCCATACGAACATTAAGTGCATCAACGTATTCACCATTTGGTATAAGACGTTCATCCAAGGACTTGTTCATTTTTCCTGCGGTGAAATTTCTAATTATTTTTCCCATATTACTTTAACCACTTATCTCTACCCCTTAAGTTTTGTAAAAGTCTTCCGGGATGTATATTACTAATTCTAATTTTTGCGTTTCTTAAAAGTGCTGATTGACGCTTTCTAGTTCTACTAACTATATATTCTTGAACTCCCACCTTAGAACCTAATATAGCATACTCTATGTAAGCATACAAATAGTCTTCAAACATTTTATTTACTGAAACCAAACTGTCATCTCCGCTTTCCATACCATCAGAAACATATTCTAATACTACCAATCCACCTGACACACCTGAACTAAAATTAATAACTCCTCCTTTTTTATTTATACTAAAAGTAGGATTAGCATTAGCGGTTTCCGTGTTAAGACCATATCTTCCTTCAAGATTGTGTTGAAAATACCAAGTCCCATCTATATTCCATCCAAACTTTCCATTCATAGGAGAATTTGAGTTTAAATATATAGTTGGTGAACTTCCAAACATTCTTGACATATCTAAATCTGAAAATTCAGGCTTTAATGAGTTTCCATCTTGATCAAATAAAATTCTACATTCGTTATCTTGTAAGTAAGCACCACTCCAATTTGTTTGAATATTCTCTCCTAAAGGGTATAATATGCCATCTATCTCTTGTGATATTCTTACCCAATTAACAAAGTCAGGAGGTAATACAAATCTTAAAGTGTCACATACACTTAACTCTAATATTTTTATCTCTTTAAAAGCATCATAATTTAATTCTTGTATTGCTCTTTTAGCGTGAAATAAAACTTTATATCTTTCTTCGTTATTTACAAGACTATGGTTCCCTGCATACATTAACATAAAATTGTTAATTATATCTTCTAAAGATATATACTGATAAGAACCCCAATTTTTTTGGCTAGGGTTAAGTCCTCCATTTTCATAATATTGATAGTCTGTTATATATCCCATAATTATTTTTCTGATGCGTTACTAGCTGAATCTAAAGTTGTTGCGAATTGAACTGCTCCTGCCTCTCTAATAGACATCCCTGCATATTGTAAAATTTTATTTATCAAATTAACTTCATCATCGTTAGGTAGCTCAAAATCTTGATAATCTGCTGCACTTTGATTAAACGCAGGTTCTCCATTTACTAAATCTACATATGTCCATTTTGGAACTTTAGGAAATCTTATATATTGACATTCTACTCCACCCATTGCATCTATAGTATTTGGAAACAATGAAATAGTAGGTTCTTGTAAACTATAAGCAGGAAACATTAAAGTTGGTTTTGTTATAACAGAGTTATTTAACATAGTTATTTTACTGTTGCTAACTTTTTCTGCTTCTTTTATAGGACTAGGAGAGTATACAATATAGTTTTGATTATTACTTAAAAACCCAACATTATCAGGATT
>JGI24513J20088_1000061_pt1:2500-21874 | contig 21874 bp, 16 predicted proteins | sample LinPmetageLP36_FD_20088 | JGI IMG/M metagenome (IMG submission 20088)
GTTTTTTTAATCGATGCCGTGGCAATTTTGCGGTTTTGATTTGGCGGTTTTTCCGCTGGATTGAGACAGTATAATTGGCACAAGTATTCAAATATTTGAATTACTAAAAGGCTGAGTAATTAATTGTCCGCATCATACAGGCAAGGCCGAATTGGTCATCTGAAGCGCTTTTTTATGCAAGGAGCGTGGGAGGATTGGTCCAATCTTGTTGTTGGTGGTGTGGATTCTCAAGCGTGAGGTAAGAGCATTTGGTGGATGCCTTGGCACATACAGGCGATGAAGGACGTGGCACGCTGCGATAAGCGTTGGGGAGATGTGAGCAATCTTTGATCCAGCGATTTCCGAATGGGGGAACCCATCCTCACCATTTACTTTTGTCTTGGAGGACTTCGGTCCGACAAGGTGAGGGTAAATGGGGAAGGATATCACCGAGTTGAATAAAATAGACTTGGTGAAGCGAACCCGGCGAACTGAAACATCTCAGTAACCGGAGGAAAAGACATCAACCGAGATTCCGTTAGTAGTGGCGAGCGAACGCGGACCAGGCCAGTGCCTGATTGTAAATTAGCAGAACATTCTGGAAAGTTTGACCATAGTGGGTGACAGTCCCGTATGCGAAAATGATCAATCAGGACTCGAGTAGGGCGGAACACGTGAAATTCTGTCTGAACATGGGGGGACCACCCTCCAAGCCTAAATACTCGTATGTGACCGATAGTGAACAAGTACCGTGAGGGAAAGGTGAAAAGCACCCCGATTAGGGGAGTGAAACAGTACCTGAAACCGAATGCTTACAAGCAGTGGGAGCTCCCTTGTGGAGTGACCGCGTACCTCTTGCATAATGGGTCAGTGACTTAATCTATCTAGCAAGCTTAAGCCGTTAGGTGTAGGCGCAGCGAAAGCGAGTCTGAATAGGGCGAATGAGTTAGATGGATTAGACCCGAAACCCGGCGATCTAGGCATGACCAGGTTGAAGGTGCGGTAACACGCACTGGAGGACCGAACCATTTAATGTTGAAAAATTATTGGATGAGTTGTGTTTAGGGGTGAAAGGCCAATCAAGCCGGGAAATAGCTGGTTCTCCGCGAAAACTATTGAGGTAGTGCCTCGGATGTTTTCCTATGGGGGTAGAGCACTGGATGGGCTAGGGGGTCGCGAGACCTACCAAACCTAACCAAACTCCGAATACCATAGAGACAAGTCCGGGAGACAGACGGCGGGTGCTAAGGTCCGTCGTCAAAAGGGAAACAGCCCTAACCTACAGCTAAGGTCCCCAAGTCATCACTAAGTGGGAAAGCATGTGGGAATCCCAAAACAACCAGGAGGTTGGCTTAGAAGCAGCCATCCTTTAAAGAAAGCGTAACAGCTCACTGGTCTAAATAAGGGTTCCTGCGGCGAAGATGTAACGGGGCTAAAGTGATGCACCGAAGCTTAGGGTTCAGAATTTATTCTGAGCGGTAGCGGAGCGTTCCGTAAGCGGATGAAGCCGAAGGGTAACCGACGGTGGACGTATCGGAAGTGCGAATGCTGACATGAGTAGCGACAAACAGTGTGAGATGCACTGTCGCCGAAAGCCCAAGGGTTCCTGCTTAAAGCTAATCTGAGCAGGGTGAGTCGGCCCCTAAGACGAGCCCGAAGGGGGTAGTCGATGGGAACACGGTTAATATTCCGTGACCTGGTGGAATGTGACGGATCTCGTGTGTTGTCTGATCTTATTGGATTGATCAGGCTTCGAAGAGGTTCCAGGAAATAGCTCCACCATATAGACCGTACCCTAAACCGACACAGGTGGGCAGGTAGAGTATACCAAGGCGCTTGAGAGAAGTATCCTGAAGGAACTCGGCAAATTACCTCCGTAACTTCGGGAGAAGGAGGCCCTGTCAGAAGGCAACTTTTGGCAGGGGGCACAAGCTGGGGGGTAGCGACTGTTTAGCAAAAACACAGGACTCTGCTAAGTCGGCTTCAAGACGACGTATAGGGTCTGACGCCTGCCCGGTGCTCGAAGGTTAAGAGGAGGAGTGCAAGCTCTGAATTGAAGCCCGAGTAAACGGCGGCCGTAACTATAACGGTCCTAAGGTAGCGAAATTCCTTGTCGGGTAAGTTCCGACCTGCACGAATGGCGTAACGACTTCCCCACTGTCTCCAGGATATGCTCAGCGAAATTGAATTCTCCGTGAAGATGCGGAGTACCCGCGGTTAGACGGAAAGACCCCGTGCACCTTTACTGCAGCTTCAGAGTGGCATTAGGAAAGAATTGTGTAGAATAGGTGGGAGGCTTTGAAACTTGGGCGCCAGTCCGAGTGGAGCCATAATGTGAAATACCACCCTATTGTTTTCTGGTGTCTAACTTCGATCCGTTATCCGGATCAGGGACCCTCTGTGGCGGGTAGTTTGACTGGGGCGGTCGCCTCCTAAAGAGTAACGGAGGCGCGCGATGGTTGGCTCAGGACGGTTGGAAACCGTCTGTTAGAGTGCAATGGCATAAGCCAGCCTGACTGCGAGACTGACAAGTCGAGCAGAGACGAAAGTCGGTCATAGTGATCCGGTGGTCCCTCGTGGAAGGGCCATCGCTCAACGGATAAAAGGTACGCCGGGGATAACAGGCTGATGATTCCCAAGAGCTCATATCGACGGAATCGTTTGGCACCTCGATGTCGGCTCATCACATCCTGGGGCTGGAGCAGGTCCCAAGGGTTTGGCTGTTCGCCAATTAAAGTGGTACGTGAGCTGGGTTCAGAACGTCGCGAGACAGTTTGGTCCCTATCTGCCGTGGGCGTCGATAATTGAGAGGAGTTGACCCTAGTACGAGAGGACCGGGTTGAACATACCTCTGGTGTACCTGTCATGCCGCCAGGCGTGCAGCAGGGTAGCTATGTATGGACGGGATAACCGCTGAAAGCATCTAAGCGGGAAGCCTCCCTCGAGATAAGTTATCATAGAGTCGTGGAAGACCACCACGTTGATAGGCTGGGTGTGGAAGTGCAGTAATGCATGAAGCTAACCAGTCCTAATTACTCAATTCGCGCTTGTAGAATCCCGCCATCAACAACAATGTTGGAAAGCATGTTTGTTGAAGAACGGACAATTAAGCTCGGCCCATGGTCAATATGCACGGTATCAAAACCCGTGCATCATCTTGCCACATCGATTAAAAGACCCGTGATTACAGCTTATGCGCCTGCTTCATTGCTTGGTGGCCATAGCGCCTGTGCCCCACCCGATCCCATCTCGAACTCGGCCGTGAAACCAGGTTGCGCCGATGGTACTTTGTCTCAAGGCATGGAAGAGTAGGACGTCGCCAGGCATTGCAGCAGGCGCATAGACATATAGTCACGAGGAAATAACCCATTCACCTTTTCAAAAGCGGCCTGTCCCTCAAAAGGGCCGGCCGCTTTTTTATTGCTGGATCTGCCCACAAGCCGGTCCACCATGTTGGCGCGGGATGGAGCAGTCCGGTAGCTCGTCAGGCTCATAACCTGAAGGTCGTAGGTTCAAATCCTACTCCCGCAACCAACTTAATAGCATAAAGTCAATGACTTAACGAAAAGCCTCGGTCGAAAGATCGGGGCTTTTGTTCGTTTAGACCCTATCACATTGCTAACACATTTTGACGAATTGACTAAAACCTGATAGCTCTAGGTTCTGATCTTCAAAATGATGGAGCGGTTTCGTGAAAAGCCATCCAATATTGAACGGCAAAGTTCAGCTCTACCGGCGCGGCGATAGCCGTATCTGGCAGTGTTCGGCATCGGTTGGCGGCAAACAGCGGAGGGCGACTACCAAGCGTGAAAGTCTCGCGCTTGCTTCTGAATTTGCCGAAGACTGGTATCTCGCTCTGCGGGGTAAAGATCATGCCGGCATTCTCCTTTCGGAAAAAAGCTTTGCCCAGGCCGCCCAGCAATTCCTTTCGGAATATGCGGTCATCACGGAAGGTGAGCGCAGCCAAAAGTGGACCGAGGGCCATGAAATCCGTCTTCGATTACATCTTTTGCCATTCTTCGGAGAGCTAGGCGTCTCGAAGGTTAATCCAGCCAAAGTGCAAGATTACCGGGTTCACCGTATGACATCCAGGCTTGAGCCTAATCCGGCCTCACGGAGCAATCGCCCGTTGGTGGACAAGCCGCCGGCGCGCAGCACATTGCACAACGAAATCGTTACACTCCGCATGGTCTTGAAGACAGCTATCCGCAATGGCTGGCTAGAACATTTGCCAGACTTGTCTCCGCCATACAGAACGCAGGGCAAGATAGTGCATCGGCCCTGGTTCAGCCCGGTTGAATATAAGCAGCTTTATGAAGCTACACGCGCTTATGCGCGTGAGCCCTATCATGAACGGGATCGTTGGAATGCCGAGCAGGTACATGATTATGTGCTGTTCCTAGCCAACACGGGCCTCCGGCCCGATGAGGCCAAGAACCTCCAGCACCGCGATGTGGCAATTGTCGAAGATGATGCGAGCGGCGAGACGATCCTTGAAATCGAGGTGCGGGGTAAGCGCGGCGTTGGCTATTGTAAATCTATGCCGAGCGCCGTCAGGCCTTATGAGCGACTGCTCGATCGGGCAAAGCCGGTCCAAACTGAAAGTCGCCGTGAAAAGCAGCGACGCCGTAAAGAAGGCCTACCGCCGCTGTCTGAAGACCCGCCGCAACTCGAATACCCTGACCTAAGAGATCCAGTCTTTCCCGGCAACCATGTGAGATTGTTCAACGGCATTTTGGAAAGGGCAAACCTCAAGCGTGACCGGGACGAAAAGCCGCGCACTGCGTATAGCTTGCGTCACACCTATATCTGCATGCGGTTGATGGAGGGTGCCGACATCTACCAAATTGCTAAGAATTGCCGCACCAGCGTCGAGATGATCGAGAAATTCTATGCCGCGCACATCAAGAGCACCCTTGATGCGGCCTCGATCAATGTCCGCCGTCCTAAGCGACCTGCGGGATTGAAAACATCAGCCCGCCCTGTGATCGGAATTGACGATGATTAGTCTTGCTAACGGTATGGTCGAGAAAGACCACTGTACGGTGGTATAACCATACCAATGAGGCAGACTGACCAAAGGGGCAGCGCCTCTGTTTTCTGCGAAATGACAGGCAATGGCCAGTCATGTTGGCGAAGTAAATCCCGAAGGCGACTGAGCCATCGCCTGAATTTTTAGAAAGCCCCTCAGACCGCCATATTTGTCAGTGCTGAAAGCTTGAACTGGAAGAGACATCAATTTCTGATCAACAGCGATTTACACAAAACCGTAGACAATTTGCCCGGGAAAATGGTCCATTTCCGGAAATCATGAATTCGCTCGAAGATCGAAGCACGGAAATGCTAAGATTGAGTCGGTAGTCTCGTTCGACTCAAAATTCCGTTCCGCAAGGAGTGTGGGTTCGATTCCCACCGCCCACACCATCTAAATTAGCAGGCTCCGATAAGCCGACCGTACGGTGGGCAGGAGCCTGCATTAGCGGATCGCTTGGGGACGCACGTCCCGCGCTCCGCGTTCGCGAAATGACAATCGAAGGTTATTGTCATGTTGGCCTAAGAGATCCCGGACGGGATTTGGCCATAACCACAAATTTACGGCGCGATGCGCCATTCTGCCTTTGGTAATTGACTGGTACGGTGTTTTGTCGATCCTCTATAGCGCTTGCGTCGTAGATGCGCTTAGCCACCAGAACAGCTTTGACTTCAGCCAGGTCTTTTCAGCGAATAGAGGGGCGCTGTTTCAATTCATGGGATTGGGTTGCGGCCGCCCATCCTTGCACCAGTGCACTTGACCATTCCTGAGCCAAAAGTGGCATCCACAGGCATTCCTTTGATGCACCGACGGATGGATCGTAGGTCGCAGCCAGAAATCAGTGACGAGCGTCCATCGCGGTCGGCGTTGAGGGTTGAGTGAAAGTGAAATCATCTCTCCGCAACCGCCGGGGCAGGACATGCAGGCCCATTTTTTAATTTTGCCGCTCTCCACCGAAACCATGGTGCCTGGTTCAATTGAAGCACGATCTGGCAATATTTCCTCTCGCTTGACCTGAAATTCAAAGCGCAGCCATCCAAGCCGTTTTAGCGTTTTTGCAAAAAATGCTCTCATTTCAGCTCACCATGTCAATAAAGGGGGTCACGTCGCCGCGTCCCAAAGTGCTTGGGTTCTCGCAACAGGGACAATCCGGCTTTGGAGGTAATCCCAGCACCCGCTCATCGCGCGCGTGAAACCTGCGAATGCGGGTTGGCAGCATGCCGGAAGGCCCGGCAAAACCTGTAATGCCGGTCAACCACTCATTCACCGCCATGCTGGCAGCTTCAGTGGTAAACGTCACCACAGCTGGGGACGGATCACCTTCACCGAGAACATATGCCTCTTCTTTCAGCTTCTGGTATGCGTTGGGATCGGTCCGACGCAGCGTCTCTTCGCGCGCACGTCGAGGATCGATGAAACCTCCACAGAGCAGACATGCATGCCCAACAACCAATGTGGAGACTCGAGCAAATAGATCAAAGGACTGATCGTCTCGGCGTTGCATGGCCAAACCCACATCAATGACAGGGATGCCGTAAAACCGTGCGAACCGGTTTAAGAACAATCGCCCCGCGTGATCGTCCGTGCAGCAAAAAATCACATCACAGGCCTTCAAGGAGTCCCACGTTGATGGCTCTCCCGCCCATGCATCGATTGTTACTAGTGACATGCCGAGGTCTGCTTCAGAAACCGTGCGAGCGTGAATATCGGCCTTGAGGGCCTTTGCAGCCACATCCCCTTGTCTCGCTCCGTGAAGCCGGTTGAGATTTGACTGTTCTGCACGGTCCTTCTCGAACATGACCGCTTCACGAATACCGAGCCGCATCAGGAGAGGAAGAACAGCACTTCCCGTCGCTCCGCCTCCCGCAATACCGCACCGAAACTTCGTCAGCATCTGAGTCGTATGTTCACCAAAGAGCCGAGTCTGGCGGTCTAAAAATGCAATCTCGGCATCATCGTCGTAATCCAGCTTTAACCGTGGTCCTGAATGGAAGATGCGAGTGATGTCGACCGGCTTTTCTTCTGACATCCAGATACGGGCAGCGACTTCGCCGTTACCCGCAATGACGATGCTGATAAGGCCCGCCGCACCTTTCATCAGCGCTGTACGCGCAAGTATCGCTTCGTTCTGATCATCTTGTTCAGAGAACGCGGCCCTGCCTTCGGGATGGGTATGGACAAGGGCAGGTACCAAATTGTCGGTCAACGCATCACCAAGCAACCGCATAAATCCGTCGGTTTGCCAGGTCACATGGCGGTTTGAGGCCGAAATCAAATCGGCAGGATCAAGGTTCGAAAACGCATGCGAGATCAGACGAGTACGCGGTGCCCTGGACCACGGGTCCATTTGGATGTCAGCGCGCCCAAACAGCATATATGCCGAACGTTCAGCACCGGCCCCTTGCGTCAGCAAGGACCGGATGCCGTCTTCATGTGGCTTTAGCAGAACGATATCTAAGGCGCCTTTCATGTCCGCGCCCCAGCCAAAGCCGTCTTGATACGCGCCACCATAGTGCGCAAACCATCAATGCCTGGACGCCAGGCATTGTTGTGACGCGACCAGCGCTGCCAGACCCGCCCAGCGAAATTGTGCTCGACCGTGCAGGCTTTGGGAACCTGCCCGGTGCCCTTCAGAACCAATTTCGGCGAAGCATAGAACATGTCCGGCGGGCAATCAGGGTATCCGCCTGGCAACAGCACCAGAATATCAGCCGTTTCGCATTCAAACTTGCCAGCAGGCAGTTTTAGCGATTTCAGCACAATACCGGTCTGATTACCTTCCTGGACGACCTCAAAATCATATCCATGTCCGGACAGGAATGACTGATCGATCGATGGAAGAACATCGCCTTCGGTCGTCTGATCGATCAACGAGACAAAGCGCTCGACACCTTTCTCGGCAAGATTAACGACGTCGGTATCAGAAATCTTGAGGTCATGTTGACCAGGGATTTCCTGCCAGAGATTGTAGTTTTTCGGCAGATCGGCAAGCTTGCGAAGGACGAAGCCGCTAATACAGGCATGCGGCCACTCCAGATCCTTATCGTCAATCTTGAACTTGAAGCTGCGATCGGTGCGAGCAACAAGTACTTTTTCAGCACCACGCCCACGAAGATCATAGCTTTCATCAAGGCGAAGATCCTCGAAATCGCCATTTGGAAGAATTGCGATTGCGACATGTTCATCGACCGGATGGCTGCCGTTTGCTTCAATAATTTGACGACCGAGAACCTTCGGATCGTCAAAAATGTGAGGTTTGTAGTCGAGATTTTCATCTGCAATCAGAACGCGGAAGCGATCATCTTTTTCGTTCGGTTTCATAAGTTTAATACCTTGTTTGTTACGAAGCACCGGCCTCATGCCTGTGCTTTCACAAGGTTAATCGCTGGCCCAGCGGGAAACCGGTAAGTCAGTTCAGATTTTTTTTCGCAAGACTGCCCGACGGTATGTCTGTGCAAATGAAAAAATATGGGCAGCGCGGACAAGTTCTCGCTGGCTGCTTGGGGCTGGCCGGGAATCTACCCGACATGATCGATGATACAGCGCTCTCAATCCGCTTTTTGCGGTAATTGAGCTTTGTCGTCCCCATATCTACCGGTGAGCGCTGCTCATCAGTCAGAAACACAAATTCGATGTCACCTATTGATTCTGCTGCGAGCTGATAGGCCGCAGCATCCAGTGTATCAGTTGACGTGGAAGTTTTTCGGCCCGTTCTGATGCGCCTGAAAATGAGCCGACCATCAGAGCTGGTCGTGCGTTCATCCGGTCGCACGATAATCTGCGCGCCGGCCAAATTCAAAACGAGGTCGGTGACTGCCTCGGGTACCTCATTGCTGCGTAAATTGAACAGATATGAAAGCAACTGTCGCCCGATGCGTTTATAGTCATCTTCATATCCGTGATCGACCGGACCCCTGGTTTCCCAGTGGCTTTGAAAGAGGCTGTCTAGCTCCGCTTCAGTCGCCACCGTAGTGGCCGGGTTTACGAGATCATGGATTGCGCCTTGAACTGCTGAGTGCATTTGCATGAAGGCAGTTTCCGTTCGCCGACCTCCCAGCCTTAGAGCGTGTGTGTACAGAAACCGCCTTGGACATTTTTCGTAGAGCGCCAATTGAGATGGTGTGATCACCAAGGGCGTGTCGAAGGAGACGCCAACTGCCTTCTTACTATCGATTGATGAGCCTGATACTGCGATTGGCGTTGGAAACTCGAGTTTATCCACGATGCGATCGATAAATTTGGACCGCTTCTGTGATCTACCATCAGCCTGTTTTGACGGGGCGTACATCAAAAGCTCGTTTTCAGCTCGAGACAGTGCAACGAAAAACAGACACTCCTGTTCTTCGTCATGCCCAGCTCTAACGGCATCCTTTCCTGAGTGAATTGCGCCCTCGATCATTCCATCAGGCGGAGCCGGAGTATTCTGCCGTGCAGAAGATGGCATTGAACGCCCGGTCAAGCTTGGAAGATGCAGTGTCTTAAACTCCAAACCCTTACTTCCATGAATTGTCATCAGGCGAACCGCATTCAGAGATTGGGCCGCTACTGGCAAGTCACGCAAATCTCTTTCATCGGAAAGGATCACTAGTCTGCGAATATGGTCGAGAAGAAGCGTGACGGGATATCCTTCTCCGTCTGCACGAACGGAACGCAAGAAATTCTGGAATTGCCACAAGGCTATCGCTGGTAATGATGGTTCGTCAGCCGCCTGGTTGACAAGGTCGCGGACCAGATTGGAATTGTCCAAATAAATCGCTGTAAAAGCGCGCCAAGGAGTGGATGTTTCTGTGAGCCCGTCCAATGTGGCGATGATCGAAGCAAGGCTGTGTCGTCCATTTTGGCTCAGATCAGCAAGGCTGGACAGGCATTCCTTCCATTCAAGTGGGTCCGGTTCAGGAATAGAAGCCATATGATGTGCGCATTTTGATACGTCATCTACAGACAACTCGAAGCCAGGCATGGTGGCCACGCAACCAAGGCCCATGCCGCGCGGGTCGGTAAGCAGAGACAGGAACGCCAGCGCCTGCTTTACTTCGGGTCGATCAAAAAGCGGTCCTAGAAATAAAACTGGGACGCCATGGGCCTCCAATCCCTTAGCAACGGCTGCCAGGCGATCATTGGCCTTGCATAAAACCGCTTGCTCTTTGAACGGAACGCCATTTTTATGCGCAGTTTCTATCCGGGCAGCAATTTCAGCAATTTCATCCTCTTTGCTTTCAACAGCGACAAAGGCTGGTAGCTTGCCTGCTACCTTTCTGTGGGCGATGGCTTCGACATTGGGTTCCGCAGCAAGCATGTCAGCTTCTGCGAATTCGACAAACGCGTCGCAAATCTCCTGATAAGAACGATAATTCGTTTTCAGGCTTTTGACTGCGCCGCCCGCGAAATCCTCGTCCTTAAATCGTTCCAGATTGAACGAAGACGCGCCGCGGAAGCGATAAATTGATTGTTTGGCATCGCCTACTACCCATAGGCCTTCGCCGCTCGGCTTCATCGCGCGTAACAGCCGGACACTGGCTCTGTTTACGTCCTGATATTCATCGACGAGGATGTGTTCATATTTGTTTTGCAGGTTAGTGCAGACCTCGACATCGCTTTCCAGCAACGTTGTTGGTAATGCAACCAGATCGCCGAAATCTACGAAGCCACCATTTTTCTTAAGGGTTTCATAAGATTGATAAACGTGAGCGATTTCCTGGCAGCGTTCAGCGGCTTCAATTTCCTCGTCTGAGGCGGCCTTCGCTTGCATTGCGTCAGCGAGTTTTTTGTAGCGGGGCGCATCAACCACTTCATCTTTCGCACGGGAAATCGCCGACAGGATATCTTTGAGTTTTTCGGTAGGATCCCACAGGTCCTTAAAATGAGACAAGGACAAGCGAACGAACTCATTTTCGAGTAACGCTATGGCATCGGTTGTATCGAGTGGTGTTGGATCAGCGGGAAGATCCAAACGATCATGAAAGCGGCGAACAAGGTCGAGCCCAAAGGAATGAAAGGTTCCTATCCAGATAGCCCCGGCTGCCTCGGGCCACAAAGCAAGCGCTCTTTCCAAAAGCTCTCCAGCGGCCTTGTTTGAAAATGTGAGAACCAAGATTGAGCCTGGATCGACACCTTTGTCCCTAAGATGTTCGAGCCGCCCCACCAATGTTTGAGTTTTTCCCGTACCTGGTCCAGCTCTCAGCAGCAGGGCACCTTCCGAGTGGATTGCAGCTTCACTCTGTTCGGGGTTAAGCGGTTTTGGCTTCGATGATTTAGGCGATGCAGGTTCAATTTCAGGTAGTAACAGAGCATCGAAAAGTTGGACTGCGACCATATCGTATGGTGCCCCAAGCCGATCCGTGATCTGTTTTGCCGATAGGCTTTCCACGAGATACCATTCTCGCGCCAATGATCTCGGAAAGAGCAGCTCGCGGGCAAACAGGTCCATCAAGACTTCCTGACGACCTTTGTGACTGTAATCGACCAGGCGCTCCGCGCCGGTCGCCGATGGATCGGCAGAACGAGCCGGATCAATCTCAATTACCGGTTCTGCAGCATCGGTGCTGTCAAACTCGTCATGCCCGATTTCGTGAGCAATCAGAAAGGCGTTCAGAAACTTATTGCCTGTGTCTTCATGGCGAATGGCCTTGGAATCAGCATCGAAAAGTGCGCGGCCGCCTTCCAGTTGAGCATGGCCTGGGGGATAGGAGCGCACTTCGATATCACGTCTTTTGGCTTCCCGACGAACAAACGCCAGAGAGTCTTCCGGATCGCCACCCTTTGCAACCAAATTCGCATGGAACTCGGCGGCCTTTTGTCTGGCAAGCTCAATCCGATCCATTTGATGCGGACAATTTGTTTAAAGATTCCATTTCGCTTTCATCCAAATCCAGGCCAGCGACAAAATCATCAAATTCAACTGCCGCAGATCCCTGCGGTTTTGCATCGGCCTTGTAGGCCATTTGCGGGGCAGGTCCTGCTGTATTTTGAAGATGGTCGATCAGCTGATGGATACTTACTCTGGCGGTTCGCGCGAGATTTCCGACTACGGCACCAGGAATTGAACCAAGGCGGATTTTTCTATCGCGAAATCCCGCAACGAAATCTCTTGGAAGGCCCAAACTCTGGGCCAGTCCGCGTAGATTGGTTCCGGATAGAGCATTCATGACGACGGTTGTGCTCTGTTGAGAGCTCTCATCTGCCAATTTTGTTTCCAATGGCATGCGATCAACCGCGACTGACAGATCAACCAGGCGCAACTCGTGATATAGGTCAGTTAGCTCCACTGCGAGCGAAGGGAATCTTTGGACGTAATTCTGTAACGTCTCGGGGCCTAGCGACGGCTCCGTTGCGAAGTCATCGAGAATGTCATCTTTATCTGTTTTAGTTGACATTCTTAGCCTCCGTTTCTAGTATTTGCTGCAATTTCTTGACTGCTCGATCACGACGATTTCGGACTGTCTGTGGACCACAACCAAGAAGTTTTGATATCGTTTGAACTTCTGGGTCTTTGCTCTCGCTCGGTATTTTTGCAAAAATCATGTTGATCACTCGCCTTTCGTCTTCTGGAAGGGTGTCAATCGCTCGTTGCAGTTGAAACCGGTAAGTGATTTCATCTTCAATGCTATTTGAAGCAGGATTCAATCGGGCGAGGGCTTCCTCCACTTCAAAGGGAATATCCCCATCCTCATCATACTCAAGCTGTGTTGTTGGCTTATCCCGCCTATACATTTTTCGCATCGCATCATGTTTGCGCCGGGCAACCATATGGTCAAATGCGACTTCGAAACCGTCAAGCTTCTCGTCGTAAACTTGCCGATCGCACATGACCCGTTCAGCAAAATCATCGAGAACGAATTCCTGAAGATCCAGCAAATGTGCGACGGCACCATCTTTCTCGCCTAGGCGGACTTCAGAATGTGGGCACACTCTCTTTATGCGTGTTTGCAGAAGCTGATACAGTGCTCCAAACTGGGCATCGCTATTATGTGTTTTTGTTTGCCTCAGAAAGTACACCAGCACCTCTGAAGGAATGTACTCGGAATGCGTTCGGGCGCTGATCTCCGCACGATCGCAAAGCTGTTCAGAGGTCAATTCACGACATACTTGGATGAGCGCTACTGTTTCAGGTCTCCGCTCATAAAGCTTCCCTTCCTCAGTCGTCTTTCTAAGTGGCGGTAGATTGTCCATTCTTGCGATCTTTATAGTAATTTACGAGCAAAGTCTCATATGTATTATGGCTATAGAATTTTTTATGCAGAGGGTAGGCTTTTGATGATTTAGCTATATTGAAATCTTAGTGTGAGTGACAGGTAGAATGTTTGCGATTCGCTGTTTACGGCTGCTGTTAAATGGCTAATTCGTAAGGGATAGGAAAGATCTACTCGGCAACGCTGCACATTCTGCGTGTTTGAGAAACTGCCTGGTTGCACGTTGCCATGATTGATCTGGCTTGGAGTTGAATTGGTATTTTCATTCAGAGCCGCTGTGTAGTCTTGGTTCGCAAAATCTATGAGTAAATTCGAGTGCGAATTACTTGATACGAATTTCCGCGAGGCTGACTTTGAACCCCAAGGGCAGTAAAATGGTTGAAATGAGGCGCGACTGGCTTGCGTGCATGGAATCGCCTGGCGCTTTCACTTCCACAAAGCGAATATCGTCACCGTTCCAAAGCGTCAGATCGGGCCAACCGGCGCGAAGATCGTAGGGTGCTTTCGCAAATAATTGTGCAATCTGTGCAAGCCGTTCCGGACCTAGATGATCGAATAATTCGAGGACATGATTCAATCGGACAGTCGGGTAATATGCGGGCGACACTCCGGCAGTCGCTGAAATGATTTTCCAATTGTGCTTGAGCTGCTCATGCGTTGCGCGAGTGAGCGTCCCAATCAGCTGGTTAGTGTCGAATTTGTCTTGGTCAAATGCAACATTCTGAGCGTAAAGGGCCTCTATAAAAGTGTCGGCATTCCTGCGGTCCAGTTTTGTGAATGATGCGGCTTTAATGAGCGTCAACATTAGGCCGCCTTCTGCTGCGGCCCCGGCCCAACCAGCATTCTCGTAGTGGGTGAGGGTGGCTTCTTCGACCGATGACCAGGCATCGCGCATTTGGAACCGCCAATTATTCTTTTCTCCAGCTTCCAGGTTCACCACTTCATGCTCAATGCCCAGCCGATGCGCTTGCCGTTCAAACTTCCCCATCTTTTTGACGCTACCTTGTTTGGATTTGGGGGTGAGGGACTTTCTTAGCTTTTCGGCTCGTCTTGAAACGCCAACCTGCGGATCAATCGTCAAAGCTTTGTCATAAGCCTTTAATGCTTCAGCTGGCTTGTCGGAGGCTTCGTGGATTTCGCCAAGCAAGCGTAATGCGCGTGCCTGATGCCAGCCTTCTCCCTGTTCGATTGTGCGGTTTAGCCCATCGATCATTGCGCTCCGAAGGTCGCTGTCCGGTTTGCTATCAACACCTTCAAGAACTTTACGGATGATATTGATATCGCCATCGGCTATTTTCCGCTCTTGCCATCCGTCACGGTCAACCATCTGACCGTCGAAATTGTAGCCAACGCGCTCATCACCTTCGCATATGATGAATAACCGCCGATTTACGCTGTCAAATTCATAGCCGCTCGCCCATCCGGTTTCAGGCTCCCATCGCGCCATTTCCCGCGCTTCCTCAAGATCGAACAGGATGTAGCGGCAACTGTCATCGCTGCCGGGCGCATTGGCCGTCTGGCAAATGGCATATCGGCCATCTTTGGACAGGCCATTGCTTGAAAGGTTGGCCGCTAGATCTTTCGCAATGAGCTGCGTTCCATCCACAGAGAAAGCGTGGAAACGTCCATTCAGTCCGTCTCCGAACATCCAGTCGTTGAAAATGAAAGTACCATTGTCAGCTACCTGTCCGTCGTTTGGTCGTTCGAGCCTGCCTTCCGCTAATATCTGGTCTTGTGATAGCAACGTCCATGATCCATGCCCTTCATAACGATGACCGCCTCTCGTGCCTTCGGGATTTCTATCAGACCAGATGAGGCGATATTGTCCATTCGGCGATTTGGAGGAACGACCAATAAAATCGAGCGGGTCGATAGAGATGAGACCATGACCAAATTCTTGGATTTCAAGGTCCTGGGATGACGCTGGTGGCTCATTGGATTTGGTTTCAGCATCAGTTCCAAATAGTCGCTTGAGAAATGATCTCATTTTGCGGCTCTTGCGCAGTCGGTCATGCGGCACCGTTGAGGGTTTGCTGGAGCTCTGCAATTTTCTCGATGATCGCATCAAACGGCGGCGGATCGCCAAAAATCATCGTGTTCATCGCTTTATAATCCTGCCGAAGGTCGTCAACCATTCCTCCCTCGGGGCATAGCGCAAATGTTGGAGGCTGCGCGGAAGCCAGATCAAAGGGCGGACGGTTGAAAAACATGCGGGCGTGCGCGACGCAATCCTCACCCAGCGCCCGGTTTTCGGTAGCCGATTGTCCCGTTTCCGACTGGATCAGACGGTATAAATCATAATAGTGGCGCGAAATACGCTGGCCGTTACCGCGCAGTTGGCCTCGGATTTCATACCATCGGCGCAGCCCGTGCAGGATCACCACCTTGTCCCAGAAGGTTCGCTCGGCATCGACAATGGTGACATTGGGAACGGCCAGATCAATCCCAGGAACATCGGTATCAACATAAGGCGTTATCGACCGGTTGGAGTTTGGATCGAGTGCCGATTTAGCGCCCGATTCAATTTTTACTGATTTAGCGATATAGGCGTCGGTCGGTGTTATGCTGGGATAGATAACCAGCAAGGTTTGCCGGTCGGCAGGGTCCGCCTCTATCCGGATCGCATTTTGCTCCAGACCATTTCGGGTGCAGGCATTTTCTGAAATCGCTGAAAGGTGCTGCATCAGCGGGCCATTTATATATGCTTCGCAAGCGTCTTTGATCGCATCAAGCGCTTTCTGGCGCTTTTTGCCGCTCAACGCGGCCAGTTCATTGATCGATGCGGGAACGCCGAGATCATCGCGAAAGACTGTGACGTCGATGTCTTCTGAAAATCGCTGTATCAATCCGAACCCCTTGGAAAGCGAGGTGCCACCTTTGAACAGTAGGCGCGGGCCTTCGGTGATGCCATTGAACAGGGCATCAAGCGTCCAGCAGACCCAGAAATCCTTTTCGACATTTTGCGGGGTTGTTCCCATGCGTTGAGCCGTTGTGGTGAACAGACCTTGGCGCGTATCAATATCGGCCCGCAAGATATCGTCAAAAGCTGGATTCATGCGGACGGCGTTTCGTTGGAAACAAGCGGACGGAGCAATTCCTGCATCCAGGCCGGAAGGGTGGACATACCATTGGTCAGGTCAGCACGCAGCTTCGTCCCATGCTTTGGGTCTTTGAGCAGGATCGATAGTTTGTTCTTCCAACTTGCCATATCGTCACCCGGCATCGTGTCGCGCAGCCAGTGAAGGGCTTGGACGATGCGCATCGCGGGGCGGCCTGCCCAGAAAAGTTTGCTTGGAGCTGTCTGTTTGAAATAAATGGTAAGATTTCCGAGGTTGATCTTCTTGGAGCGCGCTTCGCTATGGACGATGATCTTGGCTGGCACCGCATTGGTAAAGCCGAGATCGTTAGCTGCGGTCATCCCGTCAACCAGCACTCGTATTTGATCGCGCCGCACGACGGCATCGATAACGGCCTTTGGATTTGGCGGGTTATCCTGCTGTGTAAGTTTGTTGGTTCGGGGTTTATCATAGAGGCCCCTGTCGATCCTGCGCAATTCTTCCGCACGGACGAGACGTTGCAGGGTTTTATCGACGACATCACGGCTACCAAGGTCAAGAAAATCGCTCGGTGTCCAGACCGTGATAGTTGCACCGCTTTCGATGCGAGCAAGAATTTGCTCTTTCAGACTGATGGGTGACTTGTCCATGTCCGAAATATGTAGCATGATTTCGGACAATGTCGAGTTAGAAATGTCCGAAATATGTAGCATGATTTCGGACACTTTTTGCTCAACTAGCCTTATCAGAACAAGCGGCCCATTTGGGAAGGCGTCCAAGATCGTCCAGTTCAGCTCTGACTAGACCATCCAGCACTTCCGGGAAAAGCCGAGTCATCGCCCGCCAAACCGGATGTTCGTTATCGATTTGCGCTTCAGTTTCTTGGGCCTGTTTGATCATTCGCTTTAATGATGGCCGTTCCGCAAGATCGGCTAGCGCGGTCGAGCGAACAAAGCTATCTATGAGATTGGCACAATGTTTGAAATCGCCGCTACTCAGTTTGCTATTGAGCATGGCGAGAACAGCGCCTTCCCCTTTATATTTTGTGATATAGACATTTTCCGTGCCGGTGTCGGCGCTGTGCGCGACCGAGCAAAGGATCGCAAAGAGCATGGCCAAATGCGCTTGGCTTCTGTCGGAGCGCGATGCCCAAAATTCTTCCCTCCACGCATCCAGCCCCGGCACACTCGATTGTAGCGAATCCCAGGCAGATACAAATGCTGTGCTGTAGAACGGCGAATTGGGCTTGTCATTTTGCGCTTGTTGAAATGCCTTCCACCAGCGCGATCGTTCTTCCTTGCTGCTTGCTACCAACAAATCGCTCCGCCGGTCCTCAACAAATGCCGACCGGCCATAGTCAGTTTGCAGATCATCCAGCGTTACCAGTTGTGGATCGAGCCAACCGCCTTTACCATTTTCGAGATAGCATTTCAGGACCAGCGTTCCGCGTTCGATTGAAGCCGCCTGCGCAGCATCATCGAACAGGAAGGCATTGCCTCGCTGCATCGTGATGACATCATGGAAGCCTTGCGGCAGCGGGTCTTCGAGAATATTGAAAATCCATACGAGCCTGACGCCTTCATTGTCATAGTGAATATGGCGTGCAGCAATCTCCGGCGCAAAGGGCTTGGAAAGCTGGACTTCGAGTGCAAACTTGCCCAATTCTCCAAATTCAAGATACACATCTGGCCAGCGCCCACGCATGTGGATCGCGGGCCGCAGATAAGTGTCCACCGCCGAATGTGTGCAGCGGGTATCGGCGTTAGCCAGTTGTTCAATTGTTACGCATAGTTGACGGTGGAGTGCCGATTCCTGATGCCCTTGATATTGCGCGGCACGGGCGGCATCCGGCCGCAAAGTCCGGCCCTCGTACCAAGGGCAGTCCTTGGAACCTTCCGGAAAATGAACAAACATTGGCACATGACCGTTCTTCGTCGCCTGCGAGCGAATGAATATACCAGCCTCGCAAAGCCTGCACCGGGCCAATGGCACTGATGAATCAGATTGTCGGCGCAGATTGATCTGCGAGCGCAAATGTTCCCAGCTTGCCCGCGGCATAGCCATGAGCATCTCGATTGTTACTGGACCTCGCGGCAGTTCAAAGTCAGCGATCCGGATAGTACGTTTATGATCTGCCATAATATTATCAATCGGGCAGATCTGGTTTGGCGATCCAGTCCAATGTTTCAGTGCCGGAAGCTATTTCTCCGCCCAGTTGCCGGAGGTGGATGACACGGAAATTGTCGATTTTCTCGGTGCGAACCAAAGCCTCTTTTTCGAGACGATCCAGTAAATCTTGAAGGCCGCGATGGGAGATTCCAAGGCCTATGCTGCCGAGCCAGCTGGTTAGAATTTGGCTATTTGTGCTTCTTTCGTGATTCAATATGCGCAGAATTTCACGGGCTTGGTGGGCGATATGGATGGCTTCAAATTGATCAGGTCGGTTGGACAAATTGCTCATTGGGATATTGTAGCTTGTTCACTGACAGAGGTAAAAACATTTCAAGAACATTGTTTGAAATTGTGGTTGGGGGAAGGCCTTCCCCTGAGCCGGAGCCGCTATGCTGTCTCCGGCTACCCCTTCTGCGGGGACACCCCGCAACGCCCTGGATAATGAGCGGGATTTTCTAAGGACGCACTCTTTCCCGCTGCGCTCCTTGAGGGTGCGGCTTTTTGTTCTGACCCGCTGGCACTCTTGCCTCTCTCCTTGCCCGGTGGGCGCTGGCGCACGGACGCGCGCGCACACCACCGCGCGGCGTCGCGCCGTGCAAGGGTGCCGTTTTTGCTGGGCCGCTTCGCGGATGATTGGATCGCGATGAAGTGCGATTGATATGGACGGCGCGGACGCGCCGGCGTTGTTTTCCGTCACCAGAGAGACGGGGTGGGCGGCGCTCCCGGCTAGGCCCGCCGCGCTCAGGCGCAACCCGGCCTTTCAAGGCCGGGTCTTCCACTTCGTTTCAGCCCCATCGACTGCTTTTCAAAGCAGTCACATAAACAATTCTGTGCGCCTGACCGCTTGATGCGGGCCTTTCTGGTCGCTCTTGCCGCCCACCCCGCCTCTCCGGGGCCGGTTGCGGCAGTTTTGGGGCGATGGAGGCGGTTATGTTGCATGAAAAAT
>JGI24513J20088_1000065_pt1 | contig 20047 bp, 21 predicted proteins | sample LinPmetageLP36_FD_20088 | JGI IMG/M metagenome (IMG submission 20088)
GCAACAGCTCCCTCAAATACAGCAACTGTTCCTAATGTTGTTGTTCCTACAACACCGTTAACATCAAATTTCATGTCAAGGAAAACTGTTTCGCTTCCTAGTGTTGTTACACCAGAAACTCCAGTTACACTTACCTCAACGCTTGCAGACCCTTGATCTGAAAAAGGAAAATCGGAATATGTACCTACACTAAACATATANTAGACCTGTGTTATATTACTTCCTGATGTATGTGCTGTAGCAGTTGTACTGCCTGAACCTCTAGTAGCACCAGTTAAAGCTGTTCCGCTTACACCTGTATAAGCAATTTTTTCATCACCAATTTGAACTGTTCCGGTTGTTGTAAAAGGATTTGAATTAGCTACATCAATAGTAGTAGCAGATGCATTGATGTCAGCATTTAACTCTGAACTTCCTTTAAAATCAGCGTTAGAAGCTAAACTAGAACCTGAAGTGTGTTTGTATTTCCACCCCCAGTAATCGCCGGGGTCGGTAACACCTGTTACAACAGTTACATTAGAACTGTTACAATCAGATATAATAAGAGTCTCAGGATCTCCTATTACAGTTTTGTCAGATTGCACATCAATCGCTGTGTCATCTGCAAAGAGGTAAATAACAACACCATCGTTGTCTCCTCCATTCCATTTAATCGCTTTCATAAGTTTCTCCTTTATTACGATTTGGTTACTAATAGTGTTGTTGCGGACGTAGCAATGCCAGCAATAACAGACGGACTTCCTGCCGTGGTAGACAATGTACCATCTGTTTGAACATAATACAATTGTCCAGCTGTTAAACTGCTTTGATCAGGGTTAACAGCACCTTGTGTATTAATGATACATTCTTCATTATCAGCTACTGTATTAGATGCCATTCCTAGATAATTTGTTGCGGTTAGGTTGGTATTAAGGGTTGTTGGTTGAACGCTTACATAATCAATATCATTGTCGCTTAAATAACCAGCAACAGTATAATTTTTATTAGTACTATTATAAACTGGTTGACTGTGATCTAAGCTTATACTAGCACTTCCAATTTGTGTTACCGCTATTTTGCTTCCAAAAGTTGGAGTGTTTCCTGATAAAGTTCCTTCAATAACTGTTAAGTGAAAGCCATTGCTTGAATTATTATCTTTATAACTTATAATAAATTTTTCATTACTAGAATCATAAGCCACGCCAGGATAAGAAACTGTATCATTGCTTGTTGATCCATTAAAAGCAACTGATGTTCCCCAAGAAATAGATGTGCCTGATATTGTTCCTATTATACAATCATTACCATTAGTTGTTGAGTTATTTCTAAACGCACCTATTATTTTATTTGTCGTGGTATCAGTTGCAAGATTAAAAGCATACACTCTTAAATAACTTGATAGTATAACAACTTTTGACCCCCAAGTTATAGAACTCGATCCTACAGTTCCCACCATTGATGTTCCGTAATTAGAGTTACTACTGTCTTGCCATGCCATAACTATAGAATTAGTGTTAGGATCATAAGTAGAGGCAATTTCTCCCCCAATAGTTCCAGAGCTTGTTCCTTGCTGACCTGCCCATCCTGTTGTAGATGTACCAGATACTGAACCCATTACATAAAAAATGTTATTATTATTATATCCAAGAATAACTAATTTACCATTATCAGAAGCATAATTAATACGAATTTTACCTTGATGTTGATATTGACTCCATGCAGTTACATAGCTTCCTCCACTAGCACTAGTTCCACTAATTGTAATAACTTGTGCTATAATTTGTGCAGTATTATTGTAATTTCTAAAAGCTACAACGTGTTTTTTATTAACTGTATCATAACAACTACTTATATCTTGTTCAGAACTATTAACTTGATAGCTTCCTAAAGAACTACCCCCTGTCCATGTAACACTTAAACCATTAGGAGTGCCAACTTTATAATATAATTGTGCAAGATTAGAACCACTACTTTTTCTGTATAATAATAAAAATTTATTTTGTTCAACGTCGTATGTCATACTACCATAATAATTTGTAGGATCAGCAGCTTGCGCACCTGTTCCAACTGAAAAATTAGTTGTAGTTCCTAAAACTTGTGCAACATCACCATCAGCTTGCATTACAACAGGCTTGCCCTTTGTAATTGCACCATTAGATAGGCCAGCCATAGAGTTTCCTTTTTCCTCTCCTAATAATAATTGTGTCGAAGAAATAGCTTTGCCAACAAACTGAGAACCATTAATTGCAGAAGAGGTTGTTGTGCCATAATATAAAACATAGCCTGTTGCTTTTGTATTAGAAAGCGGTGTTGCACTAACAACAATGCCACTTTTTGTATCAGGATTGTAAAGCGAAGCATTGTGCAATACTCTTTCTGCTGTTTGATTCCCTAATGTTGTAGCTGATGCTGTAAAAGATGGTGTTGTGCCACTTATTGTAACAAAACCAATCTCGCCATAATAACCAGAAGTGTTTTTCATATAAACTAAAACAGTTTTATTTTTTTCTGTATCATAATAAGGAGCAAGCCATCTCATATATTGACTGCTTATTTGTGTTACTGTGCCTGAAGTAAAAGTGTCACCTGATGCTGTTAATACATTTGCTCTTAATACGTTTCCTGTATTAGCTTTAAATAATATCCATTTATTATTATCAGGGTCATAAGATAATGCTTTACTACCATCTTCTTCTGTTCCTTCGTCAGTAATAGCGTAATACGTAGATGGTACTGTTATATTTGCACCTGAGATTGTAGCTTGATAAATTCTACCTTCATTACCGTATAAATGGTCTGTCATTATTACTTGTTTATTTGTATCAGGGTCGTATTCGTTCCATATAACCTTGTTATTGCCAGTATAACCCATAGTAATCGTTGCTGAATTTCCTGTAGTTAATGTAGTACCACTATTGGTTATTAAATATGCAATGATTGAAGTTGTAGTATTTTCTGCAAAAGTAAAAACAAATTTATTAGCATTAGGGTTATAAGCAACAGTGCCACCTGAAAAATGAGAAGTACCTGTATTTGGCTGAATTTGTGAACCTAACGTAATACTGTTTGTGCCTGAATAAGAACCTGCTTTAACATAGACAGGTGAGTTGCCTTCATTATATGTTGCAACAAAAACACCATTACCATAAGCTAATTTTTGTCCCGAATGATTTGCATTAGAACTTGCTGAATTAACCACAACAGGTGTTCCGTAAGTAAGTGCATTATTTGATTCTTCGGCAATAACGATTGTTGGGTATTGATTATTGTTTATATAAAGAACACCAATTTTGTCATTAGTTGTATCATAGGCAACACTTATGTCTCTTGTGTAATTTTGAACACTTGCAATTTCATAACCACTAGATGAAGAAATATTTGAATTAGGGGAGTTAGTTGTTGTACTTCTAGGTAAAATCGTTCCTTGTCCCGTAGCGTAATAATCTTGCCCAACAGTTAGGCCTACTTGATCATTATTTATGCTTCCTGGTATATTGATGTTAACAGATGCATTTGCTGAAGCACTCGTAGAAGCTACGCCTAGATAATTATTACTGGTTAGGTTGGATGATGTTACTGAGTTTTTATAATAACTTGAAGAAAATAAGTCATAAGAAGTTGCACTAGGTTCTGTGAATACAGTCACAACGGCATTCTTTGTACTATTAAAGGTAGATGAAGACCTACAACTTAAACTGTTTGTAGCACTACCAATTACAATTCCTGTTCCTACTGTTACGCCAGAAACAGTTGATGTTAATGGAAATTGAGTTAAAGGTGCAGTTAAGCTAACTAAAGTTGCATAAGTAATATTATCATCGGGATTAAAAACAAAACCACTTCCTTTATTATTAAAAGCACTGGAATTACCAGAAAATGTTGCAGATGTTACTGAGATTGTGTTAGTTGAACCGCCTGTTATTCCAATAACTCTAAAATTTACACCTGTCGTTGATGGAGAACTACCTGAACCTGCATTGTATCTAAAAATAATTCTATTAATATTGCTATCATAAGTAGTCGCTATTTCGCCTGCCCTTTCGTCTGTTACAAGTTGCTGTGTACCTACTGATATTGATGAAGTTGTAACAGTTAAAACTTTTGCAAAAAATTGTGTACTTGATCTGTAAGTAAATAAAACTCTATTTGTGCTAGAATCAAAAGTAAGAGATTGTGCAACAAGGTCGAGAGTATTTGAGTTTGTATTAATGCCAATAACAGAACTTGCAGTATAAGCAGTAGCAGTAACTTCTAAAATATTTGCGTATGCTTGAGTTTGATTATAATTGCCAAAGGCAACTAAAAGTCTTGATATATCTGAACACCAAATAGCTACAGGATAACCCCAAGTGCTGTTGCTGTTTAATGCTGTTTCATTTCCAAGAGTAATTGCTGTTCCTGAAGCAGTAGCCCATCTTGCATAAACATTGCTTGAGCCGTCATAAGAGTAAGTTATGTGAAATTTACCACCACCACTTACAATACTTGGGTACATACTACCGCCTGTAGATTTAACAACTGAAGGTGTTCCCCATGTTATTTGACCACTTGATGTATATTGACCTGCAATAACAGTTGGATATTGAGTAGAACTTGCTCTGAAGACAGACATAACTGCGCCCGAAGTGCTATCATAAGCTATACTACTATTATGATAAGATAAATACGTGCTAGCACTATTACTTAAAGCTGTTTGTTTTGCTCCTAAGGCATAAGACGAAGTTATAGTCTCAGCTACTTGTGTAACTGTACCTGCACTATTTAAAATAACGGGCCTACCAGCGGCAATACCTGCTGTCGATGTAAAAGATTTATCTATGCCTTCTTCTGACAAGTAGGCTTTAGCTGCCGGGTAATCAACCCAAACAGTGTGAGATCCAGACGGAAGATTAATTATTACTCCATTATTAGAACTAGATAATATAGTAGTTCGTGTAAGAGTGTTGGCATTATACGTTCCTAGACCTATTTCAAAAGAATCATCTGATCCTTGAATAGCATAGTAAGTAGTAGATCCATTTCCTAGTGTTGAGAAAGCCTGGTATCCAGCAGGAGGAGAATTATCAAGGGTTATCGTGCCTGATCCAGTCGTTGAGCTGGTGTCTTTTATGCGGTCTTTTACAACTAAAACCATATGCCACCTCCTACGATCTTGATACTAATAATTGAGTTGAGGCTATCGCTGTTCCTGCTACAACGGAAGGACTGCCTGCGGTAGTAGAGAGAGTGCCATCAGTCTGTACATAATAAATTTGAGCAGGTGTTAAACTAGATTGATTAGCATCAACGCCAGATATAGTTGTTACTTTTACATCATTTCCTGTTGAAACTGTCTCTTGTGCAATTCCTATGTAGTTTTCTGCTGTTAAATTTGTAGAACTTGCAGAACCTGACGCAATAAATGCAACGGCATCAACATCATTATCAGCGCCATTTCTATAAGCACCTGCAATAACATTGTCAGTTGGATTAAATGCTAAAGGAGGTGCATCATAATAATCACTACCAGTAACTAAATTATCAGCACCTGAAATGCTTATGGTAGAACCGCTTGCATCACCTTCTTTATATTTTATATAGCTATATACGCTGTTTTGTATATAGGTGTAAGCAATAGTTCCATAATCTGTGGCTATTGCCGAAAATTCTTGGGCAAAAACATCTGCACCACTAACATCAGATGCACTACCTATTGCTACAGTTGTTGCAGGATTTCCACTTAAAGTTATTGGTCTAGTATATAAATAACCATTTGATGATAAAGTGTAACCTAATATTGTTTTTTCATTTGCTGAGTCGTATGTCATAGCATTACTTGATAGTTCAATATTATCACTGCCTGATATTTGAGCCTCTCCAGAAGTATTCCATGTTAAACCACCTGCACTTGTAGCTGATAATGTCGTAACATATCCATCATCACTACCATCAGTATAAGCAACAACACCTATTTTATTAGTGCTATCATAACAATTATCAACCCAATCAACTACACCTTGTGAATTATCAACTGGTCCTGCTGTTTTAGTTAAAGTAGTTCCTGAAACAGTAAAAGAATATGCTGCTAAATTTTTACTACTAGAATTATAACAACCTACAAAAACAGCAACATTTTTATCTGAGTCCCAATACGCTGAACCCTTATAATGATTGCTATAACTATGAAATGTATTTACTGTTCCATAACTTATTGATGTACCTGAAACAGTTGCAACGACTGCTGCAAAATAATTATTACTATCATTTCTCATAAATATAATATGTTTACTATCTCCAATATATATTACACTTAATATTCTAGTATTAAAATTATTACCTGCACTTGATTTTGAACCTGCAGTTAAAGTAGTTCCATCGTTAGTAATTACATTACCATATAGGTAACTACTAGCACCTGTATCTTCGTAAAAACAAGCAAACTTATTTTGTGCCGTATTATAGCTAGTAAATACATATGTAGAAGTAACGCTTGCTTGTATTGATGTTTCAGAACCTTTTGAAAAACTAATATTATTAGTGGTTGTTTTAGCTTGTGCAAAATCTCCATCTGCTTCTACTATTAAAGGTTTACCTTTAGTAACAGCACCATCAGCTTTACCTACGATTGTACTTGCAGGAAATGTTTTTAACTCTAGTGCCGTTGCACTTAATGCAGTACCTGCAAAGACTGATCCATTTACTACTGTTGAGGTTGTTGAGCCAAGACTTAAAGTAAAGTTTAAAATGCCAGGAGAAGAATCAGCATTACCTAAAGAATAAGAAACACCTTTACCTGTTACAAAAACACTTGCGTCATCTTCTTGTCCTGCGGAATCTGGTATTGCCTTAGTTGAAATTTCTCCTTGAGATATAGTTGTTAAGGTTGAGCCATTACTTGTAAATGTATTACATTGTATATGAGAGCCTATATATTCAGGATAAACCATAAATAATTTGTTTGCATCACCATTCCAAGTTAAAGAACAGGCTTGAGCTTGTTGAGATGTATTTGCAAACACATAAGCGTCTGAAGTAAAACTTAAAGTATTAGTAGCTCCACCTGTTACAGTTACAATAGAATATTTTGGTGCATAATTAACAGGACTGCTTACATAATACATAAATATAATTTTATTATTTTGTGTATCATAAGCCACAGCTGACCAAGAATTACTAGTAGGAGCTGTTAATGATGGTGATTGAGTAGCACCTTTTGTTATTGATGCGCCTGAACATGATAAAACAATTCCATGTATTGATAAAGGAGAATTATTTTTATGATAAAAAGCTATTGTTCTATTTGTATCAGGATCAAAAACTGTGTTTAAACTTTTCATATAAACATCTATTCCTGATGTTAAGGTTACAGCATTAGAAGAACTATAAGAATAATTAGCACCACTCATTTGCAAAGGAAAAACTTTATTAAGATAGCCTGATGTCCACCCTAAATAAAAGAAAGCTAATATTGTATTTTGTGAAGTATCGTATTCAATACCATAAGGTCTAGCCTCAGAACTACTTGTAGCTGTTGTGCTTACAGTTGTTGTTGTGCCTACAGATAGACTGCCTGAACCTGATATAGCTACAGGAGTTACTTTAGCATTTTCATTTGAGTTTTCTCTAGTGCAATAAGCAAGGTGAGCATATCCACCACCTGTAGCGACTCTAACTTCATTATTTCTTAATGAATTTGAAGATAAAACAGTTGGTGTATTCCATGTAATACCTGTTGATAATGAACCCCATGTTCCTGATTCAACACAAGGATAATTTGAGCTTGCAACTCTTCTACCTCTAACATAATAACCTGACGTTGTTTCATAAGCTATGGAGTTAGACCAATATGAATAAGCTGTGCCATTTTGTTCAGTAATTGTTGATGCTGTTGGATTTGTATCAGGAGTGACAGTTGTCGTAGTACGTTCTTTTATGAGACCTGCACCAGTAACATAATAATCTTTATCAACAGTTAACCCGGTCTGAGCATTGTTTATACTTCCAGGAACATTAATTTGTACAGGATTGGTCGTTGTTGCAGAGTTTGATGCTACGCCAAAGAAATTATCATTAGTTAAGTTTGTAGTTGTTGTTGTAACATCTACAGTTGAATAAACTATAGCAGAACCTCCACCTGTAGTAGGTAATGCTGCGGAAGAAATAAATCTATTACTTGTGCTGTCAAAAGTAGTTGCAATATAAAAACTACTAGATTCATCTACTACAACAACTGCTGAACTAAAACTAACATTTGTACCACTTACTGTAGCAAAAATTCTAGTAGCTTTATTACTATTATTACCATCATAATATACAAAAACACTTTTGTTATTAGCACTATCAAAACTAGCATTTTGTTGCCTCATACTATTATTTCCAGCTCCTGCTATTGTTGCAAGTGTTCCAAAAGAAATAGATGTACCACTAACAGTACCAACAGCTCCTTTATTACCTCCTCCACCTCCAAAGGCACAAACAGTTTTGTTAGCTGAAGAATCAAATACTGCTGCCATAGAAGTTGCCTGAGCAGAATTTATTGTAACTATACTACCAAAAGAAATACTTGTACTACTTACAGTACCAACGACAGCTTTTGGGTAAAAAGAATCGCCTACATCTGCATAAAATATAACCACTTTATTACTATTAGAATCAAATACTGGTTCTATATATGCTGCAGCTCCACTTTCAAAAACAGCTTCACTACCAAAACTAATACTCGTACCACTTACAGTACCTACAATAGCTGTTCCATACTGAGAATTATCTTGATCTCTATAAGCTATTACTACTTTATTATTACTGCTATCGAAACAAGAATTAATAACTCGTGTATCAGCATTAGCAAATATTACAGTAGAACCAAAAGAAATAGATGTACCACTAACAGTGCCAACAATAGATGTTCCTTTTCTAGAATTACCTGTATCTTGATAAGAAATAACTATTTTATTACTATCACTATCAAAAACTGTTGTAGTGTTATTTGTTGAAGCTGACTCAAAAATAACAGGAGTTCCAAAACTAATTGCAAAATTATCAACAGTTCCTACAACAGCAGTACCATAACCTGAATTGCTAATGTCTCGATATGCTACAACAACTCTATCATTACTGCTATCATAAGCAGAAGATACTCCTTCAATACTTCCACTTTCAAATTGAGTAAGTGAACCAGTATCAGTTGTAGTGCTAGTTCCAGTTACTTGCGTAACTGTACCATTTGTATTCTGTATGACTGGTTTACCTGCTGTGACTGTACCTGAAGCGGTAAGGGTAGGAGAAAGACCCTCATCGTTAAATCCAGCACGGCCTGCTGGGTATGTGACAAAGACATCATGTGTGCCAGAAGTTAGAGAAATGGCATTACCAGAGTTAGTGCTGTCTAGTATTGTTGTTCGTGCAAGTGTATTGCTTGTGTAGGTTCCAATCCCTACTTCAAAAGCGGTTCCGTTAGCGTCTTCTATGCAATAGAATGTAGTATTTCCGTCCCCAAGAACAGAAAAATTCTGATACCCGGCTACAGATGCAGAAAGGGATACAGTGCCAGTACCAGTAGTAGTTGAGGTCTGTTTTATCCGATCTTTAACAACACGAGCCATGTAGGTTTACCCCACTAAGCTATGCGAATTAATGCAGTAGATGCCGCTGGTGCTGGGAAATTAATTGTAAAATCACCGGCAGAGCTTGTTTTATCACTTCCGAAATCTAATATACACACTGCATTATTACTAGATTGACTAAAATTATATATCATAGCCCCTCTTGCTGTTAATGAGCTTGCAGACCAGGTTACATTACCAAAATCAGTAATAGCTGTAGTACCATCTAAAGAAGGTGTTACATTTGTTAAACCTTGTCCACCAGCACCATATGCACTACCAGCTGTGTTAGTAGTTTCATTGGCTGTTACATAAGCTGTTGAAGTAGCGTTTAAAGTTGCTGCACTAGTGTATAAAGCACAGTAATATGTATTACCAGTACCAGTAGTTGTTGATGTACCACCACCACTTCCATTAGTAAAGTTGTGAAGACCTTGTAATAATTCCTTTTTAAAGGAACTACACATTGCTTGAGTTATTGCCATTCTTACATTCTCCTTATTAAGTCAGATAACGAACTATGGCCTTCTTTATCAAGAAGGTTTATGACATTAGTTCGATCACTTTGAACCATTTCTTTCATATAATATACTAATACATGAAAAAGTTGTGTTTGGTAAGCAGTAATTTGTTGTTTTATTATATCAGGTGCATCACCGCTTACGTGAATAATTCTTTCCATTGCCATCTCAGCTACTTCTTCTGGAGTTTTACCTCTATTTGTAGTTGTTATGACCTTGACATCACCTGTTGTCATTTCTATTTTTTGTGAAAACATTATGTTACCTTTTGTCTTACAATTGTAGAACGATACTCATCAGTACGATTACGACCTTCACCAAGATTTTTCAATCTAGATAAGGATTCCATATATCTATCGTTATAAAGTTTAATAAGATCTGGCTCACCTTTTAAAAAAGTATAAGCCTCTACCAATGATCCATAGAGAAGAGCGTTTTGTGCGTTTGTTCCTAGCCAAGATTTACCAGAAGTTGCAGTTGTTATAGACTCTGGTTTATAATAATAATGAAGTTCTACTTCATAAGCCTGGTCAGGAGAGGGTCCAACAATAAAAGTATTATCGTCCCATAAAGAATAATATTTTGGAAGACCTTTAACATTAGGGTCTGGGTTATAAGTTTGAACAAAGTTAACATCTTTGTTTAATAAAAAGTAATGTGTGTTATCAGATATAACGCTTAAACTATAAGTTGATAAAAAATCTTCTGGAGTAGATAAATATTTATTAGAAGTTGTTAAGTTACCAGTAGAATTTCTTCTGTCTAACGGAAGATCAACCATAGAAAAAATTCTTTGTTCTGCATTTTCAATAAAATTATCTATATTAGCGTTAAATGTTGTTCCAGAATCTTCTACAAAATCTTGTATAGCTGTTTTTAATGTTGTGTATGTATAAGCCATTTTTTACTCACGTAGTTGTTACTGTTACTGTTCCGATACTTCCGTTTAATGTATTGAACCTAAAAGATGATCCTACCACATTTTCCTTTGCATTGACAAACCCTGGATTTTCTGTTCTTACCACTCCATCTCCAGCCTCTACATCCATATTAGGTCTAGGCTCGTATAATGCTTGAGGATCTACAGTATTAGTAGGTATTTCAAGCTGTGGCTGTTTAGGAGAATAACATTCAGGACAAGCTTTCCAGTTATTCCATTGTTTTCTTAATTCACTTAATTTGTACTGTTGCCCACAAATATCACATAGAGCAATAGCAAATTTTCCCAATGCATAAGACATTATCTCAACCTATAACTTCTCATATCAGGAGCTACTCTAAAAGACGCCCTTGATTCGTCTTGATCAATAGCTCTTCTCATATCATCCTCATATGCAGCTTTTAACATTTGCATTCTATCAGGTGCTTTTTTAACAGAAAGCATATAAGCTAAACCACTTGCAAGACATGGGTAAAATCTAAAAGGCATTTCAACTGTATCTGTAGGAGTGTCAGCATCATCAATACGCACAAGTCTATTAAAAACTATTTGATCTGTGCTGTTATCTGGAGTTGGCCATAAGTACAGTTTAGGATTAATTTGTTTGTCTAAAAAATATTGATTAGGTCTAGCTTGTGTTTCTTTACTAGGAATGTTTAAAAATTCTGCACGACTTATCATACCCATAGAAATATCGCTAGTTTTACCATTGTTAGTTCGCCTAAGAACAGCGTCTAAAACATCAATAGTATCAGCTCCCGGAGAAATAAAATTAACGCCTTTTGTTAAGGTTGTAATAGTTTCTGCTACAGTCCATTGATTAAGGCCACGATTAGCCCAATCTGCAAACAATAAATTCATAGATCTTTTAGCAGTTGCTAAATCATAACCACTGCGTAACTCTAGACCACATCTTTCATAGGCTTCTTCAATGTATTCTGTTACATTTAATTCAAAGTTTTTTGATCCGCTTACTGTCATTATGTATACCTTGTTGTCTTTCTTCGGTTAGGCATTATTTTTCCACAACCTTTATTCTTTTTACACTTAGGTTTGCCAGAATAAGTACTAGTAAGTTTGGAAAATTGAGAACGACCACTAGCCACTTTCAATAATCCTATCAATTTTACTTTCTATCTTATCAAATCTTCTTAGAACTTGCTCTAGACTGTCTTGATAATCTTCTTTAGAAACATATTCTTTAGCTACTTCTACTCTAAAGTCATTTACATCTTGTTGTACTTTATTCATACGAACAAATAAATTAGCAATAGCGTAAGTACCGGGGGCTATGAGGATGGTTAACCCAACATTCCAGAGTAAATCCATCTCCATATTATCCCCTTATACTATGTATAGAATATTTGAGCGTTTGCAATATTTGCATTAGTAACCACTCGGAGTCCGTCTTTAAGACGAATACCTTGATCACCAGGAACATATACTGAATCATTCTGATTAGCTGCTAGGGAATAGTTTGTTTGTGTAGTCCACGTTCCATTAACTTGTGTCTGAATATCAATATTTCCTTCTCCGCCAGCGCCCGCTTCAAAATAAGCGCCTTTAAAGTATGCAAAAGTACTTGGTCCGCCAATATTGCGAATATTTGGATTCGCTGATTTTGCGGGTACTAAAACAGTACTAGCACCTGCTCCTAAGTTTGCAACATTAGTTGGTCCAGCCATTTAAGCCTCCTAAACAGTAAATACTTTACTTTGTGCTTGAACATACTGCACTACAAGAGTTCCTACGCCTGCACCAGCATTAGCACTTAAAATTCTAATTCTTTTTTTGCTTGTACCAGTGTTTAACCAATTATTTGTTCTAGTAGCATCTGCACCTGGTTCAATATTATCAGTGTTCATTCCTATTGTACCGCCAGCGACACCTGTTGCAGCAGTTAAAGCTGTTGCTGTTACAACTGTACCATCATCAAAGCCAATGCCTGCTGTTGAAGCGGCACCATTCCATGCTGTTGTTACAAATAATTTAATTGATAAAATTCTGCTGTAAGCAGGAATAATAATAGTTGTTGCAGGAGCTGTAGCTGTTTGAGTTACAGCAGCTGATTGTGAAATTACTGTAAAGCCTACGTCAGCAATATCATTTTGTACGTTAGTACCAGTTGTTGATTGTACAGGACCTGATTTAATAGGACCTGAAAAAGTTGTTTTACTCATTTTATTCTCCTTTGTCAGTTGAGTATCTGTCAATCGAAATGATTGTCAAAGTATTTCTATAATATGTAATGTTGCCCTGGAACGCAAGACAAAAAAAAGGGCAGCCTAAACTACCCTTTTTCTCAGAATATTGAGTGTTAATTAAACACCTGTAGAACCAAAGATTCCACGTGGATCTGACCACCCGTAGCTGTAACGCTCACGAGCTTTATATCTCATATTTCCGGTATTGAAGTCACCTTCCATAGCTGTTCTTAACGGGCTTCTTTCGAAGTGTTTAAGACCATTAGGTGCATCAGTCATAATGAAGAATGCATCTGGATCTGTTAAGAAATGGTTCACTACATATCCACCAGGAAGAGCGCTTGTGTTCCTCATAGCATTGATATCGTTGTCGGCAGTGCCTGAACGAAGTGTAGATTCTAGTATTCTATCAGCAACAAATCTTAGTTGTGATGGAATAACAAGTTTTTTACCATTTAGAGCAACAATTAAATTTCTTTCGTCAACGAAATTACTAATATCAATTAGTGCGTTTTCAAGAGAAGTTTCATTTAAGTCAGCATTTACAGTTGGTTCATTCGCAAATGTACCGCCGTATGCTAGTGGATGAAGAGTTGAACAAAGTTCAACGCCGTCGCCACCAGTAAATGCATTGTTAAAAGCGTTATTTAAAACGTTAGCTGCTTTAACTTGTTTTGTGTGATTCATAGACCTAGCTAGTGCTTTCGTATATCTGTTTGCAAGACGATCATAAAGATTATCTTCAACAGCTTCCTCAGTCAAAGCAAACGCAAGTGCGATTGTTTCGTGAGTATACCTTGAAGTATAAGCTTCTGAAGCAGAGTCATATTGGACGCCTGCGCCTTCAGATTTTTCGGCTGCACTACCGAATCCAACAAGCATTACTTCTTCTTCAAATGCTCTGTCAGAAGATTCTGTTTCAAAAATCTCCCTAGATTCGTCACCATATTTGGCATATTCAAGTCCAAATAAAGCGTTGAGGCCTGGTTCTAATTCTTTTGCGAGTTGTGCGCGTGATATAGCCATTTAAACCTCCTATACGCCAGTTGTGCCAGTGGAATACACTGAGTTGTTAATAATAACGCGAACATTAGTATTTGCAGTTGACGTATCGTCATTTTCTGGGTCTGTACTAATTTGAACTGCTTTTAAAGGCAGTCCTGATGTTGTTGCGCCTGTTCCTACATCTAGTTCTACATGAGATATACCAGCTGTGTTATTTCCAACAGGGTTATTATCTACAATATCGTAATTTGCAAATAATCCTGATGTTGGGAATGCTGCATCAGCTTGTACTTCATATACAACGTTTGGATCTGTAATAACAAAAGGCTGTATGTCTGTTGTTGCTACAGGTTGTTGATAGGTGTTCGCCCAAGTAGGTGTTTGTGTAGTGGGGTTAGTATATCTAACTCCATTAAAAACGCCAAGGATATGATTTGTTTGACCCGCAGGTACTCTTCCTACTGTGCCGTTTGCTAGAGGTTCTATAAGATCCCCTTGAAAAATGCTAGTATTGTAACCGCTTGCTATAGTAAATCTATCTTGACCGCCGGTGAAATCACCGCCGCCTACCATTTTAATTGGACGTAGACCAAAGGGGGCATCTTGATTTGCCATGTTTTTTTCCTTTTAGTTAATGAAACAATAATTATTTGTTGTTATTGTTTCGGGGTTGACCAAATGATACTTGTGTTCTTCTTTCCGGTGCGTCTTTTGGCATTAAAGGATTACTATCCTTCATCCAGTCATTATCAACTGCTTCCATTTGTTGTCCTGACCTTGCATTATAATATGCATGTCTTTGCTCTTTAAATTCCTCTGGGAATCGAGCTAACAACAAACCTCCGAGGCCAATAATACCTGCGTGTTTGCCATCAGAAACCGGTAAATCCGAATCTGGATACTCATCAGCTCTTACTAGTTCAAATCCTTCTTGAATCCTGCGATGGACATTAGATTTATCTTCCTGTCCTAAAGTTTCCGCGCGAATCCAACGGTGAACAAACCCGTCTGGAGCATCCGGTGCGTGCAATTTATTAGCGGGGCGCCATTGCACAGGGCGAGTTGAAGCTTTTCTTGTGTCTTTTTCCCGTGAAGATCTGTCTGCTGCTTCAGTAGCCACAGTTTCATCGATAATTTCATTTTTAGCCATATTTAGCTCCTATTCCCTTGAAGTTTAACCACTTCTTTAGCGTATTCCTCTTTTGGAACACCAAGTTTTTTGGCAATCTCCAGTTGGGATTTACTTAATTTAACAGTTTTTGATTTTTTTGCAACCGATCTTCCACTTGTTACAGAAGCAACGGGTGAAGTTTTATTAGTATTAGTCTCTAAAGAAACTTCAGTTTCATGGCCAGCTGCCCCTAGCCAAGGTTTTAGACGAGTATTTAACTCATTATAATAGTCGTTAGATGCACCATCAAATCCTTCATTTATAAGATCGGAATGAAGTCCAATAGCTACACTTGTAAGTTTTCTATCTTCGCCAAACCAATCATTATTATCAGCCCATGCAACAGCTTTTGGATCAGGTTCTACTGCTGGAGCTTGAGGTCTTCGAGGAGCTTGATATTCTTGTACATTTCTTGGTGCTTGAACTTGTTGTTTGACACGCCCCTTATACAACCTCACTCTTTCTTTTTCAATTTCGACTTGAGCCATAGCTGCTGTAGCAGCTGCAATTCTTTTCGGATCATTAGCTTCTGTTGCTTCTTCTAAAGCAGAACGAGCTTGTTCAGATTGAGAAGAAACTCTGGCTTCAAACTCAGTAGCATAACCTGCATCAGTATTGTTTACTCTTGATTGAAGACTTTCTGCTTTTCTTTTCATAGCGTCTGCATATTCTAAGGCAGCAACTTCTCTTTCTTCTGCTTCACGACGTCTACGTGTTAATTCATTTATCCTGGTTTGAGTTTTATTTTTTCTTTTATCTAACTCATCTTCTGATAAAGACTTTTCTTCCACATTAGGAGAATCTTTATCTTCAGAATCTAAAGTAATTAACTCTGGATTAGACTCTTCTGAAGATTCAACAGTAATATTTTCATTTTCTGGTATTTCTTTTTCAATTTCTTCCATTATTTTCTCCTAAAAATTTTTTACATCAGTTGGGTCAGAAATTGTTGCTAAAATTTCATCATCATTTAAAATTCTAACTTCAAAATCATCCATTTTAACTCTAGTTCCAGCATATCTCGCTATAAGAACCCAATCACCTTCCTTGCAATAAGGACCTTCTGGAAATTTAGTTTTGTCCTTATAACAACCAGGGCCTGTTTTTAAAACATAACCTGTTGATGTTGCTAAAGCTTCTTTCTCTCTGATTTGATCAGGAATATGAATACCTCCTTGTGTTTTTTGTTTCCCTTGGTAAGGAACAACTAACATTCTCCACCCGGTAGGGTTAGGAAGTTTTTCTTTTAAGGATAAGTTAATTTTGTCTGGATCTAAAAATCTTTCATCAGATTTTACCCATGCAGACTCATACCCTATATTACTATTTGTTGTGTTTTTATTCTTGCTTGCATATTTATCAGGAACTAATAAATTTTTAACCATCATCGCCATCCATTATATTCATTATCGATTTAACTTCAGACTCTACATAACTTAGCGATTGCAACTGCCCTACAATATTTTGATAAATTTCCCAATTTTCTACAGAACCTGTTAATAGCTGAGAACCAAGATCTTCTTGCCTTTCTCTTACAATTTTTAACACATGCTGAATCACTTCAAAATCTTGCATTAATATATAAATGGTTATTCGTCTACAAATGTCAACCAAAAACTTACAGATGTAAACCTATTTAGATTTATTGTATAAGTTATCAAAAGTAATGTTTGAGTCTGTATAGCTTTCATGTTCTTCACTGCTATGTATTTGTTGACTTGGAATAAAATCTGGCGCACCTTCTCCGGTTTGCCATAAAGCAGGATTTGTTACTCTAACTCTATTATTAGGTAGTGCAACAACATTTCCCTTCCATTTACCTTCTGTTAAATATAATACATGACTTTGTTTATGTTGGTCTGGACTATCAGCTATCTCATGTTCTGTATAATCAACAGTAAAGATATACTTAGCTAAATAAAACTCTCCGTCTATTTTTGCATACCAAGGTGATGATGATGTCCTGTCCATAACTATTGCTGAGTGATGATGAGACATACAATCCCAAGGTTGACATAAATGATTTTCCATTCTCTCAGGCCAATCGTCTAATGGTATGTCAGCAACTAAAGCTTGTATAGGCATTCTAGCCCACATTGCTCCACCGTGAACATTTTGTGTTTCATTATCATCATAATCTATTTCACATCCAGTAAAAACTACTTGAAATGATAAAGATCTATCTGGGATAGAATTAACTGCAAAAGCTAATCCGTGAATAAATTCTCCATGATATTTTTGATGACCGGCCGTAAATTCTTTTCTTACCCATACCTTAAAGTATGGGACATTAGATATTAAATAAGACATTAACTCTCCCTTAATCTTATTTTATTTTTTGCCGCCTTTTTTTGATCCTTTAGATTTTTTTCTTACAGCTCCACCTTTTCTGTATCCTTTGGATTTTTTTATAGCGCCACCACCTCTGTAGCCTTTAGATTTTTTCATCATAATTATTTCCTTTTTTTAGTAGGTCTTTTTTTAGCTGTCTTCGCAGCTTTTGTAAACTGTTTATTTGTAGGCGCTCCTTTAGCTCCTTTTGCTCTCATCTTTTCGCCAGAGCCTGCTGCAATTCTTTTTCTTTTAGCATGAATATTTGCATATAAACCTTTTTTAGCCATTTCTTCTCCTTAATTTACCAATGTTTAATAACGCCCGCTATTATAAAAAAACAAGTTATCCAAGCTAAAAATCTATCTGTTTTTATTACAAATTTGTTTAACTTTAAATACATTTTAACACTTCCACCTTCTTCTTGCCTGTCTAATCCTAGAGTTAGGATTATTTTTAGTTTTAGCACTACTTTTTTTTAACTGACCCGCTGATCTTGCGCAATAAGATTTTCTTCTTTTTGCAGCAGCACTCCCTTTTTTAACTTTACCAGTAACAGCGGTTTTTAATTTAGAGCCAGGATTTTTTCTTTTATAAGCAGCAACACCTTTCTTTGTCATACCTGCACCAGACTTAGTAGAGCGATAATTACCGCCTTTGCCTGTAGTTCTAGCTATAGCTTTTGCCATTATTTCATCTTTTTAAATGTACGAGCTAAGTTAGCTTGTTTAACAGTTTTACTGTCATACCTTTCCGGATTAGCTAAAACTCTACTTGCAAATGTTTGTGTTCCATATCCTGCTTTTTTTGCTTTAGCAGTAAAAGCTCCTTTTTTTAAATCTGCTTTTTGTATCCAATTTTTATCAGCCATTTAACTTCTATTTTTTTCTCTTTGCACTTCTATTCTCTCTTCAGCTACCGCGGTTCTGTCATTAATATTTTTTTCTTGCAATCTTAATCTTTCTTGATCTATAGCAATATCATTATCATCAGAGCGAACATCATGTATTAATCTTTGTTGGAACTCTTGCCCTTTTCTTTCCATATCAGCTTCTTTAAGAGCTAACTCTTGTTGTCTTAATTGAACTAAAGGATCAATCTGCATATCATCTTCTACTGTTTGTGCAAATAACTCTGTCATTTCAGCAACATCTAGAGCTACTTCCTCTGCCATCTTATCTTGAATTTGTTGTTGCACTTCGGGAGGTACTTGACCTTGATACTGTTGTTGCATCTGCTGGAACTCAGGACTGTTTTGCAACTCAGCTGTTGCTATAGCTTGCGCCTTAAATGAGAAATGTTGGTAAATGTGTCCTTGTATGTTAGCGGCTAGTTGTGGATTTGTAGCAATAGTAGGTGTAGCTAAGGCAGCCATATGTGCCTTAATGTGAGCATCGTGATCTTGTGGAGCAAAAGCCTGCAATTGACCGCCCTGTAGGGCCGCAGCGTTTTCGAGTGCAGGGTCAATTGGTTGGGGTTGTTGAGGAGGAGGTAGGATCTGCTCCACATTCTTCACGCCTATCGCTTCATACATACGGCGATACGCTTCATATAAACCTGTTTGTCCATGTATCTGAGGATTTGATTGCACAATCTGTAGTTGAGTTTGTGCAGTTGCAATCCTTTGAGCCAGAGAAAAAATGTTAGGATCACTAACAGGTATAATATCTACTCTTTGATCAAAATCTGTTTGCTTTACTTCGGTTTGCCCTTTGTTAGTCATGTAAGGATAGCTTGGAGGTAAATAATCACGAAATAATTCACCTAGTAATTTAAATTCTATTTTTTGTGCATAATGTAATCTTTTATGTATAGCAGACATAACACGAGTGCCATGCTCTAGATTAGCTAATGTTGTTCCTACAGGAGCATTCTTATCCATTTGTTGATAAGGATGATCTGCAATTGCTGCAAAATTTCTACCACTTTCTTCTAATAATCTTAAAAGATTAAATAAAGTTCCAGAAGGTTCTTTAAATGGTAATGGAATAAGAGAGTTTTGTAATGATCCGCCAGGAGCATCTACATCTCTAAACTCGCCAGGTTGTAGCGGAACGTCGTCATCTCTGATTCGTATTCCTCTAGCTTTAAAACCAGCAGGTAAATTAGCAAGTGTACCAGCATCAATAAGCTGACGTAAGATAGACGTAGCAGAAGAAGAAACACCACCAATAATGTGTGGCAATCCAAAGCCGTAAAAACCTAAACCGGGGAGAAATTTGTAATGAACAAAATATTGCTTAGGTTTGTGAGAAGAATCTCCTTCTGCGTAATTACGAGTAATAGATAAAATGGTGCCGTTCATTGCATCTAAA
>JGI24513J20088_1000068_pt1 | contig 19443 bp, 10 predicted proteins | sample LinPmetageLP36_FD_20088 | JGI IMG/M metagenome (IMG submission 20088)
GGGTTAAGACAACTTTACCAAGAAGCACTAGACGGTGGATTTAAAGGAAGTATGGATGATTTTATTCGTTCAGCTCCAGTTAAACTATTAAGACAAGTTTTAAATAAAGGTGGTGAAGTAAAAGAGAATTCATACCAACAATTAATTGATGACTACGACAACGATATTGAAGTCATGGAAATTGACGGAAAAAAAGAAAGCTTAACAAACTATATAGTAAGAATGGGCGGTGTTGATGATTAAGAAACCTGAAGGCCAGTTCGAAAGCATTCTAACTAATATGCAAAACAGCACAAAGAAAAAACCTGCTCCAGTTAGAGCAAATAAACCTACATATTATTTTGATACGCCACAAGGTGTTGACCATATAACTAAAACACTCCACGATTTTACTGACATTAAACCAGAAGATGCAGTCAAGATGAATAAAGAAACTAAACTTGCATTAATTAAAACTGAAGAAAAAGGATTAAAACGTTTCGATCATGATGACATCTCTACATATCCGTCGGACCCAGAACAAAGAAGAAGATTAAAGAATATAGAAAATTTAGAAAAAAGCGTCGGCGTTAGACCTGATACCTGGAATAGATTTGTTAGAACTGGCGCAATGCCAATAGTCCCAGATGATTTTGTAAGCGCTTCTGACAAGTGGGATGCAATCTATGGAGCCATGAGTACCAAAGAAAAAAACGAATTTAATATGGAACAAAAGAGAATGGAAAATAAAAGAAAATTAGAAAATAAGCAGGACCGTATAAGAGCATTTAGAGCAAAGGCTGCTGACAAAGCTGCTGCTGCAGAACCTGCTAGAAAAATGGCTGCTGAAATAGTTCAATACGCTACATCACCAAAAACTATTGATGAAATTATTAAAAGAAAACAAGAACCAGAAAATATAAATTTAAAATTCCCAGTTGTTGGGCAAGTTGATTTAGATACACCACCTATTTTTGAACCAAAACCCATTAAAAGAATGGGACTGCATAGAGGCTTTGTGGAACAAAAACTTGAGGAAGGCAATATAGTGAAGGAGGTACTGGGTGAGTAAATTTAAATCAGTATCTGTTAGAGATAATACTTTTAAAGAAATACAAAAATTATCTAGTGAGCTGCTTCCACAAGTTAAATTAAGTAATGCGCAAACAATAGATCGTATTACTTCCATAGTTAAAAAATCTCTACATGCAGAACAAGACAGTAGAGACTATGCCCCAGAAGAAGAATAAATTTTCAAGAGTTAGAGATAGAGCTGCAAAGGTTGGCACCTTAAAGAAGTGTACCAATACTCAATTAGAACAAATATTTAGGCTCTCTCAAATTAAGTATATTATTAGCCTAGAAGACCAGTTGCAGGAGGATAAAGCCCACAATTACTGCAAGGAACAAACAATAAATGAGCTGCAACAGAACCTAAAATACCTGCGAAATAAGATGCGTAAGATTGAAGTATTCGAGGACAAGAGAGCAAGAATGCTTAACGAGAATGAGTGTGCATGGGAAGCTAAACTAAAAGAATTTGTTGATGCAAATAAAGAGCTATCAGTACAGAACACAAAACTCACAGCCCAACATATCGAAATAACTAGAGCATATAATGCACTTCATAATTTTGGAATTATGGCGCAGCAACAAGGAATAGATATTCGAAAGCATCAAAACAGACTTCCTGAAAATAATAAAGATTATGACTTCACAGCGACACAAGTTGTTTTAGAGAGTGGCAAAGTAATTGACAAAGTAAAGCTAACTAAAAAGAAAAAGAAAAAATGAGCTTTGATATAGATAACCACCAGGAGGAACGTAAAGACAAGAGACCTGAATATGAATTGGTAATACCACCTAAAGATTATACTGCACCTAAAAGCATATATGAACTTAATGGATTAACTGGAGCTGAAGATGCTGTATTTGAATATAAAAATTATCATAATGAAACTTGCTACTGGGTTAGACGTTATGAACCAGATGAAACAAAAGACGGTAAGAAATCTATAAAGCCATTTAGTTATGATGATGCAACTGGAACTTGGAAGCAAAGAGCATGGTCAAAAGATAGAGTTTTATATAGAGAACACAGATTAAAAACATATCCTAAAAAACCAGTATTAATATTAGAAGGTGAGAAAGCAGTTAATGCAGCAGAAAAAATATTCAAAGATTATGTTTGTGTATCATGGCAAGGTGGAACTAACGCTGTTCACCAAACAAACTTCAGGTGGTTAGAAAATAGAGAAGTAGTCTTATTTCCTGATAATGATGAAGAAGGAATAAAAGCAGCTCAACATGTTGGTAAAATATTAATAGAAGGAAGATTAACTAGAAATATTAAAATAGTAGAAATACCACCAGGACTTCCAACTGGTTGGGATGTAGCAGATAATATTGAAATACCTGGCATGACTGCGGAAGGTATTTTAAAAACAAAAATAGAATTTACACCAGATGATAAAANTTGGGATGCAATAGAAGCAGCTGCTGACAAGAGAGAGCTTAAAAAAGATGTAAATGAACTAATAGATAACTATGTTTATATTAGAGATAGAACTGATTTTTTTGAAAAAGATACTTACAAATTTGCTACTCATAAACAGTTAACAGATTGGTACGCACATAGAACTACTTCTATGTCCAAGTTGCTGCTAACGAGTAAGAAGTTAGTTAAAGTACATTCTTACATGACACATGCAGGTCTAAAACCTGGTGTTATCAATATTAAACCTGGGCAGCTTTTAGGTGTTGAACCAGGTACATATTTAAATAATTACAGACCTTCAACTGTAATTTCTAAAAAAGGTAATGTTCAAGAAATTATAGATTATTACAGATGGTTTATAGGACCAGAAGAGTGGGTGATTGTAGAGCAAGTAATTGCATTCTGTGTTCGACATCCAGGTGTAAAAATAAAATGGGCATGTAGTTTCACAAGTGTTGAAGGTGGAGGAAAAGGAATTTTAGGACAAATAATTTCAGCAATACTTGGAGCACATAATGTTAGAAGCCAAGTCTCATACACCCAGTTAGTAGGCAAACACGCTACACTTATGGAAGGCAAACAATTCATAATAATAAACGAATTAGATTTAACCAGTATGAAATCAATTAAAGCTGCAACTAACAGTTTGAAAGCATTGGTGACGGACCCAACATTAATTATTGAACCAAAATTAAGACCTCAACAAGAAATACCAAACTTCTTTAATTTCTTTATTTATGGAAATGAGGATGACAACTTCTATTTAAGAAAAGATAGTAGAAGATATTTTATAGTTAAGATTGAGCATGAACAGCAGCTGATAACTGAAAGGCTAGAGAAGAACGGATTTAAAGATAAGTTAATAGAAGCTTTAGAACCAAATGGTCCAGGTCCAGGAGCATTGAAACATTATTTTGAGAATGATGTAGTTATACCAAATGAAAAGATATTCCACGCTTCAGCTCCTCGTACAGCTGCACTTGAAACGCTGATAGATAGATCAAAGAGTGATGCTACAAGAATACTAGAAGAAGCGTTGAGAGATAAGACATGGCCGTTTGCAACAAGTGTCGATATGATTAAAAAAGAATATTATGGATTTTCAGGTTTAATTATTCGTGATGAGTTTTTTAACAGAATAAGAAACTCCGAACAATTCAAAGGTTTATTTTTTACACTTAAATGCTTTGAAAAATTTCTAGCAGAACATGCAGTCAAGTGGCCCAACGGTGAACTCACAAAACAAATTATAGTTTTTGGTGGACAAAGAAGAAGAGCTTATAACTTGGATGATATGGCCGTTGCACATGTTAAAGAGAACGGTGAAGTAGGTCCTGGAAGATTATCACAAATGACAGAAGGTGAACTGGGTAGGCATTGGAGCTTATTTAATACTGTGATGCAGCAGCAAGACCAAACAGCATCAATAGAAAAATATTATACCGATCATGTATTACCTAAAAGAAAGTTGAATTTTTAATGAGAAAAAAGAAATATACGAACCACTCCAGGCAGCAGAAAGGTAGGTACCTACAAAATATTTTAAAAGAAAAGATTATGGCCCTATATCCGTCTCTAACAAACAAAGATATTAGAACATCAACGGTAGGTGAAAATGGAAGCGATATTAAACTACTGTCATTAACTGCAAAAAAGCTATTTAGATATTCAGCTGAATGCAAGAATAGGAATGAGAATAAGCTGCTGTATTCCCACTTTAAACATGCAAAGAAACACTCACACCGCCAGCCACTTCTTGTCATTAAGACTGATCGTGAAAAGCCGTTAGCTGTAATAACTTTAGAACATTTTTTTGAATTATTAGAACGTGATGATTAGCATAAAAAATTTTTTTAATTTTTTGGATGACCTTTTAAGTTCTAGGAAAATATAGGATGCACTCTAATTATTTATTTTTTGAAAATTTCAGGACTAGATGACCAAACGTTAGTATTAACACCTAACTATAAGTCCTTGTTTGTAGGCAGAAGGTATCAACCTTTTAAAAACGATCAAAAAAGTAGTTCCGACTGGCACCACTATGAAGATGCTGTACGTGAGCAGCTGCGACAGCTGCTGCGAACAACCACTCACCACTCAAACAATCAGCATCGATCTGACAAACAAAAAACACAAATGAGCAAAGGTTGGATTTATATTAATCTAAAGAATTATCTAATGAGTGATTGAGAGTTGAGATTGACCAAGGATTGCAACAAAGCAATCTCTCACGTCACTCACCAACTAAATTAATTACGGTGTTTCATGACCCCAGTATAGATTGGTTAATTAACGTATGGTATAGTACATCATGACTAGATATTTTATTCCTGGAATTGATAAGGACTTCAAACTAACACGTTCAGAATTCGCTAAATTCCTGAACATTACAGTTAATTGTTTAAAGTTAAGAATGAGAAGAGGTCTTTATGGAACAGAATATGTTCTAGATAATGGCAAATATCTTTTTCGGCTTCCAAAAGGAAACGGTGATTTGCATGTTCCGAACCCCACTAATGAACCCAGTAATGAACCCACTCAAACAATTCCTGGTCCGCAGGTTCGTGCATCAAACAAAGGCTCCGCCAACGATGCAATAACAGCTTCACTATCTACACAAATAAATAACCATGTAAATCGCAACGCAAGACAAGTAAATAGGGGCGCAACACATGCAGGTAAAACCAACTACCGTAGCAATATGAGTGGCTGCCAAAAGGCCAACGATATTAAAGCATTAAACAAGATAAGAAATAATCTAGGTGATGAATACACAGATGAAATAAATGATGAAGTTGTGATGATTGCCAGAAGAAATGTAGCAGCCAAAAAAGAAGCAGATTTAAAACGCCAGGCACATGAGAACCAAAGGAGTAGGGACCGACAACCTGAAGCGCAAATGGTTCCATATGGTGGTGGAAGAGGTTTATTAATTCCAAATAGATATGGCGGATTTTTAACTAAACATGAATTAGGTAGAGCATCATATAAAGCAAACAAACATCCACCAGTTATTGACTGGAGCAAAAAATACTACTAGCCAAAATTGAACCCATTGCAAAGCCGTAGAGATAGTTTAAATTACTAGTAAGCACTCTATGCTAGTGGCTTCACATACTTAACTGCCAAAACAGATTTTGTGGGGCCACAATTTAGTACAACCTGAAGATTCATTTTTCCTTATAAAACTATTTTTTTGAATACATAAAAACCTATATAAAAGCACTTGTTGCTCCATGCTATTGACCATTAAAATTACTAGTGTTTTAAATATTAATTTCGGTCGAACTCATACTAAACTCGACAGGTTTTTTCATGTTCCTTGTTTTTTGATACTTTGTTCTATGTAAATGCTTCTCTTTGCTGTATAAATAAGTTGAACGCAGGGAGTTGCTAACGAATTAAATCCACCACTTCTTTTAACTTCTTATCACTTCTTGTTGTTCCTGAACCATGCCTAAATATTGATTGGTATGGATTAAGGTATAATTAGAAAGGATGAAAGATGTTAAAAAACTCTACCAAAACTCGACAGGTCGAACTCGACCGTCAAACTCGACAAACTCGACTGATGCGAGAAATCCACACAGCCGACAATTTATTTATAATAAAGCTGCTGCAAGAGCTGCAAAGATCAATCAACAAACTGGAGGTACAGAATGGCAAAATCGCTAGAGTTAAATAATAGAGCTATCCATAACCTGCAAACGGAGTTTTCTGAAACTCAAATAGACGGCAGCATTAAATGGGTCGAGCAAGTTAGATATAATTTTCCACATTGCAAAGGCATGACTTGCCAAGGATTAATTCTATTCCATAAAAGAAAAACTGGAGCAAAGAAACTAGTTTTAGACTACTGGTTAAATACTGCTGCTGAAAGAATATTACCAAATGGAAGAACTGTTAAAGGTGAGAGCAGAAGATTTGTACTTGGCTACTTCAACAAAGATACATTTAACGTAAAACATTTAGAAGATAAGATTGCTTATTTGAGAAAACAATATGGTAATCCAAACAATCTAACATGGGACCTGGATATATCTGAAGGTGAGCTTTATAAAAAAAGATCAAGATATACCGAGCAGCTGTCGGCGCTTCAGGAATACACAATCAATCAGGTTATAGAGAGTTGGTATAACAGCGGATGCCCTAAAATATTAAGACCTTCTGAAAGCTTAAATAAAAATACTTTAAGAGATAATAATAGATATCTAATTGGTTATCATGTTCGTGCTAGTCAAATGAGATATAGCGCAGATGCAAATAGAAACGGTGTTATTAAATTTACTGATACTTCAGGAGTTGAAAGCATGGCGGAGTTATTTAAAAAATATCCTTCTCAACAATTAGAAGCTGATAATAAAATAACTTACGGTGATAATATTTCTCTATATGACAGCATACTAGGTCAAAAGAATATTAGAGATCTAACTGAATTTGATGTTAGAAATTATTTAAATACTCTTACTAAATCACCTGGAACTCAAAGACAGATTAGAGAATGTTTTAGTTTTATTTGGGCCCACGCTTTACAAGCATCAATGCTTGGTACGCAGCCACCTCAAAACCCTATGGTGAATATAAAAATAGAAAAACCAACTACTAGTAAATTTGCTAAATACGATACTGAAGAATTTACTAAAGATGAGCAAGGTAGAATAGTTGCAGCTTGTGTTAAATTTAGAGACATGTTCGTGTTTCAAGTTCAGGTCGTTCTATTAATGTTATTCTGTGGTCGTAGAAAAGAAACTCTACTAGCATTGAAATGGGAGCATGTAATGTTTGACAAAGAAGTTCATGTTTTACCAGACGGCACTAGAAGAACAACTTATGGAAAAATTGTAATACCAACATATGTAAATAAAACATCAAAACCAGATAAGGTTTTAATTACAGAAAATATTAACAACGTATTAATGGACCTGCATAAACAGCGTAAGATCATGGGTTGGTCCATGTATTCTGACTGGTTATTTCCTTCAACAAGAATAGCTGACAAACATTTATTAACTGCTGATAATAAAGCAAATGATGATGAACATAGAATGCAAGATATTAGAGGTCTATGGGACAGAATAAAAATAGAAGCTAAATTACGACCTGCTTTATCTGTTATGAAAATGTTTAGAAATACTTATGAGAATACAGTTAACAGAAACAGACATGCTGCATCTACATGGGATGTTATTAGTGTGACTGGAAGAGCTGATACTGGGTCTTCAGAAAAAGCTTATCTAAATAAATCATTTACTCCTGAAGTTGTTCAATTAGCCACTTCAGCAGATGAGAGTTTTGATAACATAATCAAATTGACGAAAGTTGGTTAAATGGGACTGATAGAAACAATTATAATAGTCGAATTATTATTTTTAGCTCATCATATGTTAACTTAATATTAGGAAGATAACTTATTCTAGGTTATAAGATCAGCTTACCTGGTAGCGACAGGAAATTTTCCCTACACTACTGGATAAGAAAACCTGAAACCAGGAAGAGTGGGTGAGTGGCTGAAACCAGGCGTTTGCTAAATGTCCAAAGGATGAAAGTTCTTTCGAGAGTTCGAATCTCTCCTCTTCCGCCAGGTTAGAAGACATTATGAATAGAGGTGATGCAGCAATATTATTAGAAGTAATGAAAAAGGTTCGAGGACCTAATGATAACACTCCGCAATCCACAATAAATAAAACACTATTTAAATTACTGGCTCTATTTCTTTATAGAGAAATGTATAATCACAACACAAACAAGTTAGGAAATGAAGTTGGTAAGAAGAAACCAATATCTAAAAGAGAGTTGTGTATTCATATAGCCACATTTAATAAACCGTTCCGTGCTTTATATATCAAACTAAAAGGTGGTGGCACTTATCCTAAAACACCGTTGAAGCGTAAAGAGGTAGGATTAAGATTTTATAAAAATGTTGTTTGCGATAACAGAAAAAATAAAGAGATAGATTTTATTTATACTGCTTTCAAAAGAATGAAGCAGACTATGCTGTATCAAGACAAAAAAGGTGGCAAGTTCGTAAGTAGAAAAATAAAATAACTCCCTAGACGAATACATACCTTCCTAGCCGTATATTTTCAAAGATCACATAATAACGTAAATAAAGTTATGTTTGATTTTAAATTTGAAGACAGACTTTACAGTCCAATAGAAATCCAAAGGAAGTTTGCAATTAAAGCAAAGACCTGGGAAGCATTTCTAGGTTGGCACGATAAATCTTCTCAATCAACATTAAAGAAGAAAAAAATAAGAAAACAAAACTTGGCAGCAATGGGAATATATAAAATGCCAGGTACTAACTATCATGTTGTTTCAGCGGTCCAGTTCCAGGATTGGTTTAATGACTGGATAAAAGGACAAACTCATGCCTATTGAAAAAGAAATATATTCAGCAAAAAATGACCCAGAAATTGATATTGGAATTGGGTTAAGACAACTTTACCAAGAAGCACTAGACGGTGGATTTAAAGGAAGTATGGATGATTTTATTCGTTCAGCTCCAGTTAAACTATTGAGACAAGTTTTAAATAAAGGTGGTGAAGTAAAAGAGAATTCATACCAACAATTAATTGATGACTACGACAACGATATTGAAGTCATGGAAATTGACGGAAAAAAAGAAAGCTTAACAAACTATATAGTAAGAATGGGCGGTGTTGATGATTAAGAAACCTGAAGGCCAGTTCGAAAGCATTCTAACTAATATGCAAAACAGCACAAAGAAAAAACCTGCTCCAGTTAGAGCAAATAAACCTACATATTATTTTGATACGCCACAAGGTGTTGACCATATAACTAAAACACTCCACGATTTTACTGACATTAAACCAGAAGATGCAGTCAAGATGAATAAAGAAACTAAACTTGCATTAATTAAAACTGAAGAAAAAGGATTAAAACGTTTCGATCATGATGACATCTCTACATATCCGTCGGACCCAGAACAAAGAAGAAGATTAAAGAATATAGAAAATTTAGAAAAAAGCGTCGGCGTTAGACCTGATACCTGGAATAGATTTGTTAGAACTGGCGCAATGCCAATAGTCCCAGATGATTTTGTAAGCGCTTCTGACAAGTGGGATGCAATCTATGGAGCCATGAGTACCAAAGAAAAAAACGAATTTAATATGGAACAAAAGAGAATGGAAAATAAAAGAAAATTAGAAAATAAGCAGGACCGTATAAGAGCATTTAGAGCAAAGGCTGCTGACAAAGCTGCTGCTGCAGAACCTGCTAGAAAAATGGCTGCTGAAATAGTTCAATACGCTACATCACCAAAAACTATTGATGAAATTATTAAAAGAAAACAAGAACCAGAAAATATAAATTTAAAATTCCCAGTTGTTGGGCAAGTTGATTTAGATACACCACCTATTTTTGAACCAAAACCCATTAAAAGAATGGGACTGCATAGAGGCTTTGTGGAACAAAAACTTGAGGAAGGCAATATAGTGAAGGAGGTACTGGGTGAGTAAATTTAAATCAGTATCTGTTAGAGATAATACTTTTAAAGAAATACAAAAATTATCTAGTGAGCTGCTTCCACAAGTTAAATTAAGTAATGCGCAAACAATAGATCGTATTACTTCCATAGTTAAAAAATCTCTACATGCAGAACAAGACAGTAGAGACTATGCCCCAGAAGAAGAATAAATTTTCAAGAGTTAGAGATAGAGCTGCAAAGGTTGGCACCTTAAAGAAGTGTACCAATACTCAATTAGAACAAATATTTAGGCTCTCTCAAATTAAGTATATTATTAGCCTAGAAGACCAGTTGCAGGAGGATAAAGCCCACAATTACTGCAAGGAACAAACAATAAATGAGCTGCAACAGAACCTAAAATACCTGCGAAATAAGATGCGTAAGATTGAAGTATTCGAGGACAAGAGAGCAAGAATGCTTAACGAGAATGAGTGTGCATGGGAAGCTAAACTAAAAGAATTTGTTGATGCAAATAAAGAGCTATCAGTACAGAACACAAAACTCACAGCCCAACATATCGAAATAACTAGAGCATATAATGCACTTCATAATTTTGGAATTATGGCGCAGCAACAAGGAATAGATATTCGAAAGCATCAAAACAGACTTCCTGAAAATAATAAAGATTATGACTTCACAGCGACACAAGTTGTTTTAGAGAGTGGCAAAGTAATTGACAAAGTAAAGCTAACTAAAAAGAAAAAGAAAAAATGAGCTTTGATATAGATAACCACCAGGAGGAACGTAAAGACAAGAGACCTGAATATGAATTGGTAATACCACCTAAAGATTATACTGCACCTAAAAGCATATATGAACTTAATGGATTAACTGGAGCTGAAGATGCTGTATTTGAATATAAAAATTATCATAATGAAACTTGCTACTGGGTTAGACGTTATGAACCAGATGAAACAAAAGACGGTAAGAAATCTATAAAGCCATTTAGTTATGATGATGCAACTGGAACTTGGAAGCAAAGAGCATGGTCAAAAGATAGAGTTTTATATAGAGAACACAGATTAAAAACATATCCTAAAAAACCAGTATTAATATTAGAAGGTGAGAAAGCAGTTAATGCAGCAGAAAAAATATTCAAAGATTATGTTTGTGTATCATGGCAAGGTGGAACTAACGCTGTTCACCAAACAAACTTCAGGTGGTTAGAAAATAGAGAAGTAGTCTTATTTCCTGATAATGATGAAGAAGGAATAAAAGCAGCTCAACATGTTGGTAAAATATTAATAGAAGGAAGATTAACTAGAAATATTAAAATAGTAGAAATACCACCAGGACTTCCAACTGGTTGGGATGTAGCAGATAATATTGAAATACCTGGCATGACTGCGGAAGGTATTTTAAAAACAAAAATAGAATTTACACCAGATGATAAAATTTGGGATGCAATAGAAGCAGCTGCTGACAAGAGAGAGCTTAAAAAAGATGTAAATGAACTAATAGATAACTATGTTTATATTAGAGATAGAACTGATTTTTTTGAAAAAGATACTTACAAATTTGCTACTCATAAACAGTTAACAGATTGGTACGCACATAGAACTACTTCTATGTCCAAGTTGCTGCTAACGAGTAAGAAGTTAGTTAAAGTACATTCTTACATGACACATGCAGGTCTAAAACCTGGTGTTATCAATATTAAACCTGGGCAGCTTTTAGGTGTTGAACCAGGTACATATTTAAATAATTACAGACCTTCAACTGTAATTTCTAAAAAAGGTAATGTTCAAGAAATTATAGATTATTACAGATGGTTTATAGGACCAGAAGAGTGGGTGATTGTAGAGCAAGTAATTGCATTCTGTGTTCGACATCCAGGTGTAAAAATAAAATGGGCATGTAGTTTCACAAGTGTTGAAGGTGGAGGAAAAGGAATTTTAGGACAAATAATTTCAGCAATACTTGGAGCACATAATGTTAGAAGCCAAGTCTCATACACCCAGTTAGTAGGCAAACACGCTACACTTATGGAAGGCAAACAATTCATAATAATAAACGAATTAGATTTAACCAGTATGAAATCAATTAAAGCTGCAACTAACAGTTTGAAAGCATTGGTGACGGACCCAACATTAATTATTGAACCAAAATTAAGACCTCAACAAGAAATACCAAACTTCTTTAATTTCTTTATTTATGGAAATGAGGATGACAACTTCTATTTAAGAAAAGATAGTAGAAGATATTTTATAGTTAAGATTGAGCATGAACAGCAGCTGATAACTGAAAGGCTAGAGAAGAACGGATTTAAAGATAAGTTAATAGAAGCTTTAGAACCAAATGGTCCAGGTCCAGGAGCATTGAAACATTATTTTGAGAATGATGTAGTTATACCAAATGAAAAGATATTCCACGCTTCAGCTCCTCGTACAGCTGCACTTGAAACGCTGATAGATAGATCAAAGAGTGATGCTACAAGAATACTAGAAGAAGCGTTGAGAGATAAGACATGGCCGTTTGCAACAAGTGTCGATATGATTAAAAAAGAATATTATGGATTTTCAGGTTTAATTATTCGTGATGAGTTTTTTAACAGAATAAGAAACTCCGAACAATTCAAAGGTTTATTTTTTACACTTAAATGCTTTGAAAAATTTCTAGCAGAACATGCAGTCAAGTGGCCCAACGGTGAACTCACAAAACAAATTATAGTTTTTGGTGGACAAAGAAGAAGAGCTTATAACTTGGATGATATGGCCGTTGCACATGTTAAAGAGAACGGTGAAGTAGGTCCTGGAAGATTATCACAAATGACAGAAGGTGAACTGGGTAGGCATTGGAGCTTATTTAATACTGTGATGCAGCAGCAAGACCAAACAGCATCAATAGAAAAATATTATACCGATCATGTATTACCTAAAAGAAAGTTGAATTTTTAATGAGAAAAAAGAAATATACGAACCACTCCAGGCAGCAGAAAGGTAGGTACCTACAAAATATTTTAAAAGAAAAGATTATGGCCCTATATCCGTCTCTAACAAACAAAGATATTAGAACATCAACGGTAGGTGAAAATGGAAGCGATATTAAACTACTGTCATTAACTGCAAAAAAGCTATTTAGATATTCAGCTGAATGCAAGAATAGGAATGAGAATAAGCTGCTGTATTCCCACTTTAAACATGCAAAGAAACACTCACACCGCCAGCCACTTCTTGTCATTAAGACTGATCGTGAAAAGCCGTTAGCTGTAATAACTTTAGAACATTTTTTTGAATTATTAGAACGTGATGATTAGCATAAAAAATTTTTTTAATTTTTTGGATGACCTTTTAAGTTCTAGGAAAATATAGGATGCACTCTAATTATTTATTTTTTGAAAATTTCAGGACTAGATGACCAAACGTTAGTATTAACACCTAACTATAAGTCCTTGTTTGTAGGCAGAAGGTATCAACCTTTTAAAAACGATCAAAAAAGTAGTTCCGACTGGCACCACTATGAAGATGCTGTACGTGAGCAGCTGCGACAGCTGCTGCGAACAACCACTCACCACTCAAACAATCAGCATCGATCTGACAAACAAAAAACACAAATGAGCAAAGGTTGGATTTATATTAATCTAAAGAATTATCTAATGAGTGATTGAGAGTTGAGATTGACCAAGGATTGCAACAAAGCAATCTCTCACGTCACTCACCAACTAAATTAATTACGGTGTTTCATGACCCCAGTATAGATTGGTTAATTAACGTATGGTATAGTACATCATGACTAGATATTTTATTCCTGGAATTGATAAGGACTTCAAACTAACACGTTCAGAATTCGCTAAATTCCTGAACATTACAGTTAATTGTTTAAAGTTAAGAATGAGAAGAGGTCTTTATGGAACAGAATATGTTCTAGATAATGGCAAATATCTTTTTCGGCTTCCAAAAGGAAACGGTGATTTGCATGTTCCGAACCCCACTAATGAACCCAGTAATGAACCCACTCAAACAATTCCTGGTCCGCAGGTTCGTGCATCAAACAAAGGCTCCGCCAACGATGCAATAACAGCTTCACTATCTACACAAATAAATAACCATGTAAATCGCAACGCAAGACAAGTAAATAGGGGCGCAACACATGCAGGTAAAACCAACTACCGTAGCAATATGAGTGGCTGCCAAAAGGCCAACGATATTAAAGCATTAAACAAGATAAGAAATAATCTAGGTGATGAATACACAGATGAAATAAATGATGAAGTTGTGATGATTGCCAGAAGAAATGTAGCAGCCAAAAAAGAAGCAGATTTAAAACGCCAGGCACATGAGAACCAAAGGAGTAGGGACCGACAACCTGAAGCGCAAATGGTTCCATATGGTGGTGGAAGAGGTTTATTAATTCCAAATAGATATGGCGGATTTTTAACTAAACATGAATTAGGTAGAGCATCATATAAAGCAAACAAACATCCACCAGTTATTGACTGGAGCAAAAAATACTACTAGCCAAAATTGAACCCATTGCAAAGCCGTAGAGATAGTTTAAATTACTAGTAAGCACTCTATGCTAGTGGCTTCACATACTTAACTGCCAAAACAGATTTTGTGGGGCCACAATTTAGTACAACCTGAAGATTCATTTTTCCTTATAAAACTATTTTTTTGAATACATAAAAACCTATATAAAAGCACTTGTTGCTCCATGCTATTGACCATTAAAATTACTAGTGTTTTAAATATTAATTTCGGTCGAACTCATACTAAACTCGACAGGTTTTTTCATGTTCCTTGTTTTTTGATACTTTGTTCTATGTAAATGCTTCTCTTTGCTGTATAAATAAGTTGAACGCAGGGAGTTGCTAACGAATTAAATCCACCACTTCTTTTAACTTCTTATCACTTCTTGTTGTTCCTGAACCATGCCTAAATATTGATTGGTATGGATTAAGGTATAATTAGAAAGGATGAAAGATGTTAAAAAACTCTACCAAAACTCGACAGGTCGAACTCGACCGTCAAACTCGACAAACTCGACTGATGCGAGAAATCCACACAGCCGACAATTTATTTATAATAAAGCTGCTGCAAGAGCTGCAAAGATCAATCAACAAACTGGAGGTACAGAATGGCAAAATCGCTAGAGTTAAATAATAGAGCTATCCATAACCTGCAAACGGAGTTTTCTGAAACTCAAATAGACGGCAGCATTAAATGGGTCGAGCAAGTTAGATATAATTTTCCACATTGCAAAGGCATGACTTGCCAAGGATTAATTCTATTCCATAAAAGAAAAACTGGAGCAAAGAAACTAGTTTTAGACTACTGGTTAAATACTGCTGCTGAAAGAATATTACCAAATGGAAGAACTGTTAAAGGTGAGAGCAGAAGATTTGTACTTGGCTACTTCAACAAAGATACATTTAACGTAAAACATTTAGAAGATAAGATTGCTTATTTGAGAAAACAATATGGTAATCCAAACAATCTAACATGGGACCTGGATATATCTGAAGGTGAGCTTTATAAAAAAAGATCAAGATATACCGAGCAGCTGTCGGCGCTTCAGGAATACACAATCAATCAGGTTATAGAGAGTTGGTATAACAGCGGATGCCCTAAAATATTAAGACCTTCTGAAAGCTTAAATAAAAATACTTTAAGAGATAATAATAGATATCTAATTGGTTATCATGTTCGTGCTAGTCAAATGAGATATAGCGCAGATGCAAATAGAAACGGTGTTATTAAATTTACTGATACTTCAGGAGTTGAAAGCATGGCGGAGTTATTTAAAAAATATCCTTCTCAACAATTAGAAGCTGATAATAAAATAACTTACGGTGATAATATTTCTCTATATGACAGCATACTAGGTCAAAAGAATATTAGAGATCTAACTGAATTTGATGTTAGAAATTATTTAAATACTCTTACTAAATCACCTGGAACTCAAAGACAGATTAGAGAATGTTTTAGTTTTATTTGGGCCCACGCTTTACAAGCATCAATGCTTGGTACGCAGCCACCTCAAAACCCTATGGTGAATATAAAAATAGAAAAACCAACTACTAGTAAATTTGCTAAATACGATACTGAAGAATTTACTAAAGATGAGCAAGGTAGAATAGTTGCAGCTTGTGTTAAATTTAGAGACATGTTCGTGTTTCAAGTTCAGGTCGTTCTATTAATGTTATTCTGTGGTCGTAGAAAAGAAACTCTACTAGCATTGAAATGGGAGCATGTAATGTTTGACAAAGAAGTTCATGTTTTACCAGACGGCACTAGAAGAACAACTTATGGAAAAATTGTAATACCAACATATGTAAATAAAACATCAAAACCAGATAAGGTTTTAATTACAGAAAATATTAACAACGTATTAATGGACCTGCATAAACAGCGTAAGATCATGGGTTGGTCCATGTATTCTGACTGGTTATTTCCTTCAACAAGAATAGCTGACAAACATTTATTAACTGCTGATAATAAAGCAAATGATGATGAACATAGAATGCAAGATATTAGAGGTCTATGGGACAGAATAAAAATAGAAGCTAAATTACGACCTGCTTTATCTGTTATGAAAATGTTTAGAAATACTTATGAGAATACAGTTAACAGAAACAGACATGCTGCATCTACATGGGATGTTATTAGTGTGACTGGAAGAGCTGATACTGGGTCTTCAGAAAAAGCTTATCTAAATAAATCATTTACTCCTGAAGTTGTTCAATTAGCCACTTCAGCAGATGAGAGTTTTGATAACATAATCAAATTGACGAAAGTTGGTTAAATGGGACTGATAGAAACAATTATAATAGTCGAATTATTATTTTTAGCTCATCATATGTTAACTTAATATTAGGAAGATAACTTATTCTAGGTTATAAGATCAGCTTACCTGGTAGCGACAGGAAATTTTCCCTACACTACTGGATAAGAAAACCTGAAACCAGGAAGAGTGGGTGAGTGGCTGAAACCAGGCGTTTGCTAAATGTCCAAAGGATGAAAGTTCTTTCGAGAGTTCGAATCTCTCCTCTTCCGCCAGGTTAGAAGACATTATGAATAGAGGTGATGCAGCAATATTATTAGAAGTAATGAAAAAGGTTCGAGGACCTAATGATAACACTCCGCAATCCACAATAAATAAAACACTATTTAAATTACTGGCTCTATTTCTTTATAGAGAAATGTATAATCACAACACAAACAAGTTAGGAAATGAAGTTGGTAAGAAGAAACCAATATCTAAAAGAGAGTTGTGTATTCATATAGCCACATTTAATAAACCGTTCCGTGCTTTATATATCAAACTAAAAGGTGGTGGCACTTATCCTAAAACACCGTTGAAGCGTAAAGAGGTAGGATTAAGATTTTATAAAAATGTTGTTTGCGATAACAGAAAAAATAAAGAGATAGATTTTATTTATACTGCTTTCAAAAGAATGAAGCAGACTATGCTGTATCAAGACAAAAAAGGTGGCAAGTTCGTAAGTAGAAAAATAAAATAACTCCCTAGACGAATACATACCTTCCTAGCCGTATATTTTCAAAGATCACATAATAACGTAAATAAAGTTATGTTTGATTTTAAATTTGAAGACAGACTTTACAGTCCAATAGAAATCCAAAGGAAGTTTGCAATTAAAGCAAAGACCTGGGAAGCATTTCTAGGTTGGCACGATAAATCTTCTCAATCAACATTAAAGAAGAAAAAAATAAGAAAACAAAACTTGGCAGCAATGGGAATATATAAAATGCCAGGTACTAACTATCATGTTGTTTCAGCGGTCCAGTTCCAGGATTGGTTTAATGACTGGATAAAAGGACAAACTCATGCCTATTGAAAAAGAAATATATTCAGCAAAAAATGACCCAGAAATTGATATTGGAATTGGGTTAAGACAACTTTACCAAGAAGCACTAGACGGTGGATTTAAAGGAAGTATGGATGATTTTATTCGTTCAGCTCCAGTTAAACTATTGAGACAAGTTTTAAATAAAGGTGGTGAAGTAAAAGAGAATTCATACCAACAATTAATTGATGACTACGACAACGATATTGAAGTCATGGAAATTGACGGAAAAAAAGAAAGCTTAACAAACTATATAGTAAGAATGGGCGGTGTTGATGATTAAGAAACCTGAAGGCCAGTTCGAAAGCATTCTAACTAATATGCAAAACAGCACAAAGAAAAAACCTGCTCCAGTTAGAGCAAATAAACCTACATATTATTTTGATACGCCACAAGGTGTTGACCATATAACTAAAACACTCCACGATTTTACTGACATTAAACCAGAAGATGCAGTCAAGATGAATAAAGAAACTAAACTTGCATTAATTAAAACTGAAGAAAAAGGATTAAAACGTTTCGATCATGATGACATCTCTACATATCCGTCGGACCCAGAACAAAGAAGAAGATTAAAGAATATAGAAAATTTAGAAAAAAGCGTCGGCGTTAGACCTGATACCTGGAATAGATTTGTTAGAACTGGCGCAATGCCAATAGTCCCAGATGATTTTGTAAGCGCTTCTGACAAGTGGGATGCAATCTATGGAGCCATGAGTACCAAAGAAAAAAACGAATTTAATATGGAACAAAAGAGAATGGAAAATAAAAGAAAATTAGAAAATAAGCAGGACCGTATAAGAGCATTTAGAGCAAAGGCTGCTGACAAAGCTGCTGCTGCAGAACCTGCTAGAAAAATGGCTGCTGAAATAGTTCAATACGCTACATCACCAAAAACTATTGATGAAATTATTAAAAGAAAACAAGAACCAGAAAATATAAATTTAAAATTCCCAGTTGTTGGGCAAGTTGATTTAGATACACCACCTATTTTTGAACCAAAACCCATTAAAAGAATGGGACTGCATAGAGGCTTTGTGGAACAAAAACTTGAGGAAGGCAATATAGTGAAGGAGGTACTGGGTGAGTAAATTTAAATCAGTATCTGTTAGAGATAATACTTTTAAAGAAATACAAAAATTATCTAGTGAGCTGCTTCCACAAGTTAAATTAAGTAATGCGCAAACAATAGATCGTATTACTTCCATAGTTAAAAAATCTCTACATGCAGAACAAGACAGTAGAGACTATGCCCCAGAAGAAGAATAAATTTTCAAGAGTTAGAGATAGAGCTGCAAAGGTTGGCACCTTAAAGAAGTGTACCAATACTCAATTAGAACAAATATTTAGGCTCTCTCAAATTAAGTATATTATTAGCCTAGAAGACCAGTTGCAGGAGGATAAAGCCCACAATTACTGCAAGGAACAAACAATAAATGAGCTGCAACAGAACCTAAAATACCTGCGAAATAAGATGCGTAAGATTGAAGTATTCGAGGACAAGAGAGCAAGAATGCTTAACGAGAATGAGTGTGCATGGGAAGCTAAACTAAAAGAATTTGTTGATGCAAATAAAGAGCTATCAGTACAGAACACAAAACTCACAGCCCAACATATCGAAATAACTAGAGCATATAATGCACTTCATAATTTTGGAATTATGGCGCAGCA
>JGI24513J20088_1000077_pt1 | contig 18237 bp, 28 predicted proteins | sample LinPmetageLP36_FD_20088 | JGI IMG/M metagenome (IMG submission 20088)
TTAGTACCAGAACCATCATCTGTTCCTGTTTGAACAAAAATACCTTCTCTGTTTACATTATTACCATCATTAGTAAATCGTGCTATAAAGTTCGCTTCATCAGCGGACACATGTAAATTGGCATCGGGAGATGTATTTTTGATGCCCAGTCTGCCTGAAGCATCAACCCGCATCCGTTCCGTACCAGCCGCAGAAAAACCAAGAGTGTTTGCCGCAGGCACAAACAAACCGTTAGCACCAAGTGAACCTGATGTGACAGCATATGCAGGTGCAGATGCACTACCGCCAGACGCGGTAACGGTTGCACCAGTAATAGTTGCGCCTGTAGAGGTGGTGGCTATTTTTGCACTGTTGTTATGATACATAATAACTGCACCATCAGTAACAGCCGTTATCATAAACTCATTGTCAGCCGCATTTTTTAACTGAAAGTCAGTAGCTAACACTTTTAGGTCATTAGTACCTTGGTCAGAAATATAGCTGTTAGAACCATCGTGATAAATCTGCAAATCAGACCCAGCACCAAAAGTCAGCTTGTCGTTGTCTGCAAGGTTTACAACACCAGTGCCATCAGGCTCCAATGTGATGTTGTTGTTACTAGCAAGACTGCTGATTTTATTTGTCTTTACTTCACTCATGCTAGGTCTCCATCTGCTATTACTGACACAAAATCAACATCGTGCGCTGAAGCACCTTGAGCAAAAGTAGCACTTCCTGCCGCTTGACCATATATTGTGTAGTCATAAAAAGCGGCTGAATCTGTGCCTATGCCCACAGAACAATGTTCATTTGCAGAAGAAAAGGCGTTAGTAAGATTGTATGTCGTTCTACCAGTAGATGTGTCCACTAAACTAGAAATATTGAACGAGGACAATGGTGTAGTATTGTTCGCTTGATTAACCGTAAATCTAGCTTTTGAAGCTGTTTGCTTAGTCAGTGTAACCGCACCGCCGCCTGTCGATTGAATGGTATCTGCTTTTAATGTACTCATAGCGTCACCAATGTCCCACCGCTTTCAACGGTTAATGTAACACCACTAGCCACAGTAAACGGACCAGTTACATTGGCGTTTTCTGTAGCAAGGATGGTTGTATTTGCTGTAAGGGTTTGTGCGTTGGTACGGAACAGACCACCTGCCTTAAAGTTGCCTTTGTTTTCAGCGGCTGGTGTAACAGTGCCTATCTGCGGTGCATTGTAATTAACAAAGATATTACCCGTGCCAGAGGAAGGGGCGGCAGTAAATGTTAGTGTAGTGCCATCCGGTATTGTGTACGCCGCGCTGTCCTGAATAACACCATCTACAGAAACCAAAACATCCTGCACGGATGAAACGGTTGTGTTTAGTGTAAATGTTGTATCGCTACCGTCACCGTTGAACCTCTGAACTGCCGGGACGGATTGAAAGTTAGCGGGGACTTTCTCACCAAGATACGGCATTAGGTTATCTCCATCACTGATAAGGCTACGTCAACAGCACCTGTAGCTGAAACTTTAATTTCATCGGTTGTTTCAAGCACTACCTTGTTACCTGCAAGCATTTCCAATGAAGAAGCCGCTGGAATAGGCGCGTTAGTCACAAGTTCGACGGGTTGGTTGGCTTCGTTGTTTGCCCCTGATCGATTATTTGTGTCCGTGTTTAATGTTACAGTTGATGTAATCTGACTCGTGGTTGTGTTACCCAAGATCAAACCAAGTACAACCGTCGTGGTGCTACCTGCGGCAGTGTAAATAACATCTAGAGATGTTACATTCGCCTTTGTAATCACCTTGAAAGTGTTAGCCATTCTTCTTCTCCTTTAGCCCAAGGCTATCGCTAAAGCTGTCGCCTCGTTAGCCGCATCAGTAGCTGTTGTACCACCAATATCTGACAGCACTTCTGATGTGGATCTACTTTCTAGCCCACTTGATGTAAATCTTGCGTACTCATCGTCTGCAACCGATGCACTGTCTATCTTCACCGCGTTGGTGTTAGATATGCCAAATGTCAGTGATGCCTGACCACCAATATCTGACAACACCTCCGCCGCAGATCTGCCTTCTATGGCCGTGCCGTTTACACGTAAAAAGTCATCATCCGCCACACCAGATGTAAACTTAGGTACATTGGTGTTTGATATACCCGTGTCTAAAACAGCCGCAGTTCCTAAACCCAAACTTGTTCTAGCTGTTGCACCAGACTCCGCCACAAAGTTACTGCCATCACCAACTACAAAGTTACCGTCTGTGACAGCCAAACCCGCCACATCCTGTAGTTGTTGATCAAGTCTCGCATTAGCAACCGTACCAGAGGCTATGTTACTGGCGTTGAGTGCTGTCAACGCGCTACCGTTAGCGGCGACTAAGTTACCACTCGCATCAAGGAACGACATCTTTTCCGCAGGGAGTGTGCAGAAAATAGTCTTCGTTCCAGACCCCCAGTTAACAGCGTTATCGCTGTTGCTAGATTGCAGTATTGTGGTTCTCGCCAGCGTAGTTCCAGAAGCCGTGTATGTGCCAATACCAACCTCAAAGTTGGTGCCATCACTACATCCGTAATAGGTGGTGTTACTGTTACCCACGCTACCAAAAGACTCAAACCCAGTCATTGCCCCGGCTAATGTATATGTGCCAGTTCCTGTGGTTGTAGTCGTTTCTTTTACACGATCTCTAAGAACAAGTGCCATGTTACTTCAATTCTATGGTAAAGTTACCTGCATTAATACGGAAGATATCGCCTGTTGCGATTGTCTTGTTAGCATCCAAAGCACCTACAAACAGTATATTACCGCTTGAAGAGGCATCTGCTACGAAGGCGTGTGTGATCGTGTTGCTGGTTCCGCTAGACGCTGGAAACTCAATATTAGCTGAGTTAGAAGCTACCTGAGCATCCGTGCTAACGGCTGGAACTGTCCAAGCTGATGCGGCTACCTGTTGTCTGGCATAGTTTCCAAAGGTAGCCTCTGTCACACTGCCACCCTCTGCACTGCTGACAGCGGTGGCAAGGCCAACATAAATGTTGTCGCCGGGGCTAGCAAAGCTTTCCGTGTTATTTTTAAACAAGAACTGCAATATTTCGTGTTCGAGATAGGTGGTTGCTGCGTTTGATGTTGCCATAATTTACTCCTTATGTACGCTGCCTACGAGGCAGTCCCTGTCTATATGCATCGTCATTTTCCCTTGCTTCTGCAAGATCCTTTAGTCGATCAAAGCTTTCAGTATATCGACTTTGACACATGGCAATCATATCCTGTTCACCCTTCATGTAAATATATGCCTCTATTAAAGAGCCATAAAGAAGGGCATTAGGAGCGTTTTCACTGAGCCATGTATAACTTGATTCAGACCCCGCAGTTATGCTTGTTGGTCTATAAAAATAATGTAGCTCAACCGTATAATTTGAATTAGGGGTAGGGCCAACTATGAAATTGCCAGTAACATTCCCACTTGTGTCTGTTTTATCATCAAAGGTTGCATAGTATTTTGGAACGCCTGTTGATGTTCTGTTTGGATACGCCTCTCTTATGAAGTTTACGTCTTTCTCCAACAAAAATGCCTCAGATCCTGACGTAGTTATAAATAGAGAAAATGGTGCTAAAAAATCTGTTGGCATAGATATGTATTCATCACCAGACGAAAGGGATGATGTTGCGTTTTTTCTAAAATTATCTAAATCAACACTTTTTAGTATTCTCTCTTCTGCCAATCTAATAAAGACAGGCAGATTTGTTACGAAATTAGTCTCTGTATATTCCGTAAAATCTTGTATTGCTGTCTTTAGTTGTGCGTATGTGAATGACATTTGCTTCTCTTATGCTAATGGCGTAACAGGGCCAGCGCTTGCTAAAGAGCCGCCCCCACTCGTGTTGCCTGTAATTGCCGTATCACTAACAGTGAATGTGTAAGTATCCGAATCTACTTTTGTTATTGAGTAACCAGACGCGCTTTCAACTACAGACTTTGTTATACCATCAAAGTTGTCCACACCTCTAAATCTTACTGTATCAGAGTTGCTTCTTCCATGATTTATCTCTTTTACGGTTATTACGCTAGACCCCGATGAACCAGTTGTAAATGGGTCTCCGCCTAACAAAGAAATTGACTCAGGCTCCTGTCTGTCTGGCCTTGGGTTTAGAAGAGATTGTGGATCATCTATCCTAACCCTGCCAAGAAAATTTTGTGGCTGATCAGGATCGACCACATCATAACCTACACGAAAACCGTTTTTAACACCGTTTTCATACTCATCAACAAGTTGATCTAACCGATATCTAAACCCGGTTTTGTCACAAATGCCGAAAGCGTATTTTCCACTAGCATTAGCCATCTTTTGTACCCGCGTACAAATTATCAAAAATCTGTGTTGTATCTAAAGTATAGTCTAAATCTGATTTAGAGTAGTGTAAATACTGAGACGGCAGGAAGTCTGGTGGCCCTTCACCAGTTTCAAACCATGCTGGATGAGTTACCCTGACCCTATTATTTGGTAGAGCGACTATGTTTCCTGTCCATTTCCCAGCATCTAAAAGTTCTAATACATGACTTTGCTTATGCTGGGCTGGATCATCTGCTATCTCACTATCTGTGTAATCAACAGTAAAATAGTATTTTGCTGGGTAAAACTCTCCATCTACTTTTGCCATCCAAGGACATGGTGTGGCTCTGTCAAGAACATAGACCGCGTGAGTTCTAGCAGAACAATCCCATGGTTGAGCAGCGTGTACAGGCATTGGCTCGGGCCAATCCTCAAACAATGTATCGCCTGTTAGAGCGGTTATTGGCATTCTAGCCCACATAGCACCGCCATGAACATTTGGGCTATCATCATCATCAGCTTCGCATCCAGTAAATATAATTTGAAAGCTAAGACAACGGTTTGGAATTGTAGTCACCGCAATAGCCATGGCGTGAAGAAACTCACCATGATACTTATCATGATTGTGAGTATACTCACGCCTGACCCAACATTTAAAATGCGGAATATTGCTTTGTAAATATGGCATTATCCGGCTCTACCAAACCTTTTACCGCGTGTTGCTGCACCAGTTCCTCGCGCAACTCCACCCATAGCCATTCCTTTGGACTTCATTGCACCACCTTTTTTCATGCCCTTTTTCTTCATGGCTCCGCCACCAGCCATTTTACCGGGCTTATTCCCCTTTAATTTATTCAAAGTTCGCGCAAAGAAACCCGGCTTTGATTTGGGAGTAGCTATCTTTCTTTTGTTCTTTGGTGCAGCTTTCTTAGCCGCATCACGGCGAGCGCGGGCTTTTTCTAAAGCTGCTTTTGAACCATCTTTAGAAGCCTTTACGTCTGCTGCTTTTTTCTTGTTTGCTGTAGTAGGAGAACCGCCCATAGTTACTTGCGCCCGCATACCACTTGTGGCTGCTCTTTGTTTGCCACGATCTTTGTTTTTAACATTCATCATATTCATTTGGGTCTTTGACATGCCAGCATATGGGTTGCCAGACTTGCCGCCCTTTCCTGCTGCCGCACCCGGAATCTTGATAGATTGACCAACACGAATCATGTTAGCGTTCTTAATGCCGGGGTTTGCTGCAAGAAGCGACTTCAAGGTCATTCCTTTAGACTTAGCAATCTGAGACAGAGTATCACCAGACTTGACCTTTACAGATCCGCCCTTGGCATATCCCTTCTTCATCATGCCGCCTTTTTTCATACCCTTTTTCTTCATAGAGCCACCCATAGCGTAGCCCTTCTTCTTCATCATACCGCCGCCCTTCATCTTGCCTTTGCCATCCGCAGCAAAGAACGGGACTTTCTTACCATCCTTTTCGACCATCTTGAGCTTGCCGCCTGCGGCCATGCCCTTCTTTTTCATTGCACCGCCTTTGCGGTAACCTTTTTTCTTCATAGCCATTTTAGCCTCCTGCGTAGAATGTGTTGTATGGCACAAACTTTATAGATGATGAGTCTGTATCTTCGTTTGCTGCTAGCTCAAACTGAAACTCATACTCTTGTTTAAGCGGTGCCACACGGCCCGCCACTTCAGGCTTCTTCATCGCAATGTAGTAAGCCAATCCAGCCGCAAGACAAGGCACAAACCTTGGCGGCATATCTGCTGAAGTTCCGATACCAGAAGAAACTCCTGATATACCCTTCAACCTATAATAAAAAAGTGTGTATGTGCTAAGATCAGGAATAGGCCATAAAGTGGTTGTAACTGATGTTGCCTGCCTATCTATATAAATCTGTGTTGGTCTGCCCTGAGTGTTTTTAGAGCTTTGCTTTGCATAAGTTGAAACACTTATACGAGTTAAATTTGTATCTATCTGGCTTGTACCAGTACCTGTCCTGATCTGATGCTCTATCAGATCTATCGTATCAGTAGGCATTGTGTACGTTTCTGTGCCAGCCGTAAGGGCTTGCGTTCCAGACTCTATCGTCCACAGGTTCAAGCCTCTGTTTTGCCACTCTAACGTGAGCAAGTTTAGACTTCTTCTGGCTGTTTTAAGATCGTAACCAGTAGTCATTTGAAGGCCAGCCCTCTCAAAAGCCTCTTCAAATATTTCAGGAAGATCTGGCGTTACTACTGACATTACTTAACCTTTCTGTGTCCTCTGGTTTTTGCAGCGATTTTCTTGGGCTGCTTGGAAAACTGTTTACCGGACTTAGTAGCTTTCCTTTTGGCTCTTGTGGTTGCAGCATACTCTTTCGCCGATAGCGACTTAATAGCTGAAGACGGTAGATATCTTTCCCCGGTTGCTTTTGAACCCTGCGTGGACGGCTTACCACTTTTAGTTCTCCATTTTTGTTTTGTCCAAGACTTTAAACTTTTTTGAGATTTCTTTAGAGCCATTAATCAAGCGCTCCTTTTATGCTTTCCATAGTTTCCTTCAGAGACGCCCCCGATGGATTTGGGTTGTACTTACAAGCATACTGCCGTTGACAGCCAAGATAAAGCTCTGTTGTATGACTTTCCTGTGTATTGTTAGCGCCTTGATAAAAACACATTATCTGTGTGTTTGATAGCTTTTCCATAGCCGCTAGTCTGCATGTAGTCATCTTTGGATCAGACGCATATGCTTTAAACGCGACCAGCGCAATCAACCCAAACGCAACAACGCCCATAATTAGATAGAACAACATGCTTAGACCATCAAAAATCTCTTTGCGCTGCGCGGCTTTCTCTATAGCCGCTTGTTTGACGCGCTCTTTTTGTGCCTGTATGCGTCTGGCTCGCTCTTCAACTATAGACTTCCATGTGCCACTACCAAACCTAAGATCAACAAGCATAGATACTTCATATAGTTTTTCTTGCGCCAGCTTTGCGTCAATCATTTCTGAAGCTACAGAGCCAATGCCATCCATAGCACCGACACCAGATTTTTTGTTACGCTCTCTGTTTACTTGTGCCTGACCTTCAAACAGATTGTCGATATATCCAGCGATTTCACTAATGTCATTTGCAGTCCCAATAGCCGCTTTTATAGCGTCAGTAGCCCCTTTAACCAGAGCAATCCCAGCTAGTGCAGTAGAAATAGGTTCCATCAGTACACCTTTGTGTCTTTATCTACAGTAGCTGGCAGGCAGTATGCTGTTATTTGTGATCCTTGTTTATGCAATGTTTGTGCGTACCATGTACAATCATCTAAAGATTTAAAATACATATCGTTACTAACTAATTGCTTATCCTGTGATCCAATAAAAACAAACAGCAAAAACGCATGAATCATAATTCACCATCAGTCTTTATACCCACCACCAGCTTTTTTGTAAGCTGACGCCATCATTTGAGCTTTTCTCGCTGACCACTGGCCCGGAGCGCCGCCCTTCCCACCAGCTTTAATTCTATTGAATATTCTTTTTCTTAGGCCCGGCTTGGTGTAATTCCCAGCCTCGTTTACCTTAGATTTTGTTTTTCCGCCTTCTTTAAACTTTAAAGTCTGTAGTGTTTTTGCCTGCCCAGCATGTAGCTTCGATGCCTTCTTTAACCCTTTGACAACCTTATCTACTTTTTTCTTTTTAACAGCACCACCCTCTTCATATGACCGAAAGTGACTAAACGAACCCGGTATTGTAGGTGTTTTTACAGCAGGAGGCGGTGAATACTTATTTTTTGTACCTTTTGGAGACCTAACTTTATTTTTTTTTGATGCCATTAAGTTTTTAGCGGCTCTCATTACGATCTCCTGTTTTGTTTCCTAGCTGAGCTTGTTCTTTTAAATGATCTGTTCTTTGATGCTGGAACGGCTTTTAAGTTTGATTTCCTGTTATCCTTTGGATTTCCGTTCTTATGAGCAACATCTTTCCCGTCACCCCTTTTTACCTTGCCAGCCGCAATCATTCTATTTCTTGCGGTGTTCCTAGAAGCTCTACGCTTCTTCTGCGCTACAGTGGACTGATAATTGCTATACTCAGACCTGTAATTTCTTTTACCTTTGGTTGGCACGGGTTTTACCTTTTGAAGCTATACCGTCAATAGATCGTGTGCGCTTTGATTTAATTATCTTACCACCGCCAGACATTTTATCTGCGCCGGGCATCATGTTCGCCTGCATACCAGTCATCATATTGGCCTTTTCAGCCTCTTTAGCCTTTAGAGCATCTCTCTTTTTGCGCTTTTCCTTCTGCTCCCTTGCCGCAAGGCCTGACAAACCTACGGCTGGGCCTAAAGCACTAAGTGCATCTGATACTGGACCCCTACCTTTAGCGACGCTGTAGACTGGTGAAAATGATTCTAAGAAACCACCAACATTTTTCTTTTTCATTTTATTCCCCTTTAACTGTTGTTGCATGGAAGCTCGCGATATTGTCATCGTAATTCCTTCCTGTGAACTCTTCCCACATTGGCTTTAACATACTGTGAAGCTCATCAATCTTCTGACTATTGTCATCGATCTTCAATGACATGACAGCAACGCTCTTATCTACACCTATTAAAGTAGAAGATATCCACGTCACCCCTGTGGCGCATATACCCACAAATGATACAAACAGGGTTCCAGCTATAAATTTAGAACTCAACATTTCCATCTCTTTCTAGCCTGCCTTAGCCTGCTATTAGGGTTTTTTGCTGCCTTAGAGAACTTTTTCATTTGCCCAGCAGAACGAGCGCAGAAAGATTTCCTGCGCCCCGCTGCTTTACTTCCGGGCTTTACCTTGCCTGTTACCGCTGTTTTTAGTTTGCTGCCGGGGTTTTTACGCCTATAGGAAGCAACACCAGCTTTAGTCATGCCAGCACCAGACTTAGTGGGACGAAAGTTCTTTTTGTTTCTGGGGGGCATCTTAGACTTACGCTCTGCCATAACAACCCCTATGAGAGAAACACCGTCACACTAGAACAAGCCGTCAGATCTAAATACACATCTGTATTGAACAGTATTCCGTTATCAGGAATATTCACAGAAAATGTACTTCCAGTGCCAAAAGCAAGATCAAGCATAGTTGTGCCACCAGAACCGCCATCTTTTAAGACGATTTGTGGGCTTCCTGATCCTGCTGTTACCACTTGGATCTGACGCACCCTAGCGCGACCATTAAAAACAGTCGCATCTGCCGTTTTTGTTACCGCGAATACATCAGAACTTGACATTATAGCCCCCTACTAGCTTGCTACATCGTAACCAGTAATTTCAATCATGAAACGACCAGCAGTGTATGCGGCGTCACCTGTGCCTTGGCTAACAAGATAAAGGAACTGATCAGCAACTATATCTCCGCCAGCAGTAAGTGTTCCTGCCGCTTGCGTTCCACCATTGATGATTGACGTTTCTGTTAAATCACCAATAGCGGTGTCATTAACGCCTGTGCCTTCAGTAGCAGAAAACAGATCGATGTCTGCACTTCCCCCAGCAGGGGCTTCTACACACTGCATGGTTACACCAAACACTACGCCTTGGTTGGCGGTTTTGACTTGAGCGATGTAAGCAACACCAGACCCGTCTTTACCAATGATATCACCAGCAGTGCCACCATCTTTGAGGCCTGTAAGATCAATCATAATAGTTGTTTTTACAATGTTAACATTTGTTGAGGTGTCGCTCTTTAAGCGGTTTACCTGAGTAATATAAACGGCAGCAGTACCTTCGATGCCAGCACCGCCAGCAGCTTCAGTAGCCATTTTACTACCACTTGTTATAGATATAACACCTGTAGTGGCATTCTTAGATATTGTTTGAAAACCGTTTTCTGATCGGACGGGACCGTTGAATGTTGTATTAGCCATTTTGTACTCCTGTCGTGGCTGGTGTCAGCTTTCGCTGTCAGGGACTTATATAGTATACACAAAAAAGGGCGATATGAAACCGCCCTTTTGTAAAATTTGTATTATAGTACAATTAGCCCCCTGCGGAGCCGAACATACCAAGTGGATCGGAAACACCGAAGCTATAACGCTCACGGGCTTTATACCGAACATTACCAGTGTCAAAGTCACCATCCATTGATGTAGCCATTGGTGTTCTTACAAAGTGCTTCATTCCGTTAGGAACATCAGTAGTAAGGAAGAACGCATCAGCATCTGTCAGATAGTGATTAACACGGTAGCCTTCAGGTATAGAACCATTAGAGCGGATAGCATTCAGATCATTATCGGCTGTGCCGACACGCAGATCTGTTTCAAGCAAACGAGTTGCAACAAACATCAATGCAGGTGGAACGATCAGCTTACGAGGACGTGCTGCAATTAAAAGACCACGCTCGTCAACGTACGCGGCGATCTTAATTACTGCATCCTCAAGAGATGTTTCGTTCAAGTCTACATCTGTTGTTGGACGGTTTGCATTGTTTCCACCAGCTACAGTCGGGTGTGCCGTGCTAAACAAAGTGACACCATCTCCAGAATTGAAGGTGGTAAAACCAGTGTTTAACAAGGAAGCAGCCTTGACTTGCTTAGTGTACGCCATCGCCCTAGCAAGGGCTTTGGTGTAACGAGCCGAAAGAGCATCGTACAAATTGTCTTCCATAGCTTCCTCTGTAACAGAGAAACCCATGGCAACCGTTTCGTGGTTGTAGCGAGCAGTGTACGACTCTTGCGCTGAGTCGAAGCTGATAGCAGAACCTTCAGGTTTAACTGGCGCAGCGCCAAAACCTGACAATTTCACTTCTTCTTCAAAACTACGCTCTGAGTTTTCTGTTTCATAAATCTCAGAATGCTCGTTTTCGTACTTTTCGTACTCCAGACCGTACAGTGCGTTAAGGCCGGGGAGTAGCTCCTTCAGGAGTTGTGCGCGTGTAATAGCCATTTTCTACTCCTTACGCTGAGCCAGTTGTTGATGAATGCTGATGGTAATTAAACTTACATACCAGAAGCGGGAAAGACGTTCCCTTCTCATCGCCCTGATCACCGCCAAGATAATCAATAACCCGAATTGGGTTTTGAGCATCTGTGCTTAGTTCAGAGATGTCCAAAGCCACTCGACTAATTTTTAGCGAGGTATTTGGAGCAGTTTGTACGAGAAGAGTGTTCTTGCCATAAATATCACCTGTATTTGTCGGCGCACCATCAGCTTGGATGGTGAACAGAACATTAGGATCATCTACAACAAACGCCATAATATCAGAAGCTGCTGTGCTTGCTGGATATAGTTGACTAAACGTCTTTTGATTAGTGTTCGGATCTGTGTACGAACACCCAAGGAAAACACCAACGATGTCGATTGCTGTCGAATCATCGCCAGTTGCGGACTGCTTTTCGATTGTAGTTGCGGTTCCACCGTCAACTAGCTGTACGATATCTCCTGTTGCAATCGCAGTACCATATCCTGAAGCGATAGGATACTGACGGAAAGCCTCAAGAGAACCGCTATCTAAGCGACCAATCGGGCGCAGACCGAAGGGAGCGGCTGCTGAAGACATATTTCTCTCCTTCTATCAAGCCATTTTTAACAATGGTAAGCGCCCCATGAGGGTTACTTACCAAACGAAGTTTTTGATGTGCGCTCTGGGTTCAGAACGGGCATTCTTGGGTCAGATTGACGAAGATAACTGTTATCAACAGCATCTATTTGAGATTTATTCATCTCTTCGTGAGCGTCTTCTCTTGACTTAACGTATTCTGTGGAGTTTTCGCAAAGTAGCAATCCTCCAACCTCAACATTACCTTCAAACCTAGAATCGTGGTCAGGTATTATCTGTAAATCAGGATGATCTTCTGCCTTAACTGGTGTCCACCCATTACGAAACTTGCCAGAAACATTCTTGTTATCTGTCTCACCCATGATTGATGTGCGAACCCAACGGTATTCAACACCGTCTTTTGGTTCGGGGTCAGGAAGAGTAGTAGGCCTCTGCCAGCTTCTTTTGCGCTCGTTTTTGTCTCTTGACTCGTTAGAGCGAGGTGTACGATCAGACATTATATGCCTCCTTCAACAGTTGCGCCGCGTATTGTTCAGGTGTTAGACCAAGTCTCTTGGCGATTGAAACTTGGCTTGAGGTTAACTGCACTCTGCGCGGTTTTTTTGCACTCCTATTAGCGGGGGCAACCACGTTACCAGTTTGACGGGGTTGTGCTTCCTCAACTTCTTCCCCTTCAAACTTGTCTGGAAATCTCTTTCTCATAGCCCTATCAATGGACTCGTAATACTCTTCTACCCTAGTTGGGTTCTTGGGATCAATACCCGCTTTTTCTAATTTTGCATGAACGCCGAATGCAAATCCAGTCATTTCATCATCTGATCCAAACCACTCGTTGCTGTCAGCCCACTGTTTTGTTCTGGCATCAATCTCAACTTTCCCCTGTTCTTGGGCCTGTTGAGGCCGTTGAACTGGAGGCTCGATTTCTTGCTCAGAGCGTTTTTTAGGCGTGTAAGAATCTACTCGTATTCTTTCAGTCTCTAGCTTAGTAAGCTTTGACTGTGCGTCAACAATCTTATCTGGGTCACCAGTTTCAAATGCCTCTTTATATTCACGCTTTGCACCATCTAACTGCGCCTCAATACGACCTTGCGCTTGTTTAACGAGAGTGTTTTCACCGTCATCAACAAGTTTCTTGAGGTTTTTGTTTTCTTCTTGAATGCGTTGAGCATATTTTATGGCCTCTTCGGTTTGACGAGCGGCCTCTTCTTTTGCTCTACGCTCCTCATGATACTCGTATTTTAATTGTTTGATACGTTTTTGAACGCCTTCACCGTATCCAGATACTTCGTCATCTTGTTCTTCTGTATCTTTTTTATCTGCGCGAACAGGTCTATTCCTGTCTTCTTCAGGAGTATCATCAACAATATCAACTTGAAAATCTGCATCGTCTGTAACTTCGATCTCAGTCATTGCTTCTTGTTCGATTTCCTGCTTCTCAGCGGTGTTCGTACTCATGCTCTTGAATATCCTCTTGGGTCATCGACTACTGCCTCAACAGTGTCATCATTGATCAAACGAAACTCTTGCTTATCAATCTTAAACCGTGTGCCGGAATAAGATCTGAATATAACAAAATCACCCTCTTCGCAGTATGCGCCGTTAGGGAACTTGTCTTTATCCCCATACGCATCAGGCCCAGATTTGACTACAAAGCCAATAACTGAAGCTGTTTGCTCTGCTGATTTAAGGGAGTCGGGCATGTAAACGCCACTATCCGTTTTCTCTTTTACCTCTAAAGGCTTTATCAAGAGTTTGTAGCCAGATGGCTGTGGTATTCTTAATTCTACTTCTTCTTTAATTTCTTTTGTTGCTGAATACATCTACTTTCCTTGCAGTGATTTAGGTTCACAGTACCTTGCGGGGTTAACCGGATTACTCAGATTGCATTAATTGTTGTAAATCTAATACATCTCTCTCTATTAATGCAAGTGCTTCTACTTTTCCAACTAAACGTATATAATCTTCGTACTTTTCGCAACCACCACTTGCCATGTGATCTGCGACACCATTCATATACTCTCTAATTTTAGATCTTATAGCTTCCAACTCATTCATTGTCTCCAACTATCTCCCTTGCTATTTCACGTCCTAATTCAATACCTTCACGCATATCTTCCCTGCGCTGGCTGTCTGCATCTTCTGCTATTTTCACACCAAGCCTAACTCCTTCTCGCTTCTCCTCTGACTCAATACGATCTTTCTGCACGTCAATATTTGCTGCTTTTGCCTGTGCATCTGCCTGTAACTTGGCAACATCAAGCTGTTTTTTATGCTCAAACTCGGCTTCTTTCAAAGCCATGTCACGCTGTTGTATCTGTGTAAGAGGATCTTGCTGCTGCTTCATTGCCTCTTGTTGAGCAACTTCTGCCTGATCTTTTCTTAGTAGCTTACCTGCCGCTTCTGCCGCAAGACGAGATAGCTCTATCTCGACATCTTCTGGAAGAGGCTTGTCTTCATCTGGCAGACCAACGCCCAGATTCTTTTCAATTTCTTTACGATACTGGAAAGCCACATGCTCTGTAACATGAGCAGAAATTGCTGCTTGTATGGCTCCAGCAAATGGACTCTGTCCAACAATCTCTTGTAGCTTTGGATCTTGTGCCGCAGCCAAGTGAACTTGTATGTGGGCTTCGTGATCCTGATACTTGAACGCTTTAACAGGCTCTTGCTTGAGCATAGCCATGTTTTCAGTAACCGGATCACTCGGCTTGATATCATCTGGAAGTTTAATAATTTCATCCGCATCCTGAATCCCCAAAACCTCGAGCATCTGTCTATGCAACTTGCCCATGTCATACAAATTTGGTGCCTGTTGCGCTAACTGCAAAGCTGCTTGATATTGAACTACTCTTTGAGCCATGGTAGCAGCATTTGGATCTGATACCGGAATAACATCAACTCTAGCATCAAAATCTTTTTTGCGGTTGAAATCTCCATCCATCTCATAGGCATACTCTTCTGGCATGTAATCTTTGATCACGTTAGACAGAAGGCCTAGCTCTCTTTTGAGGGCCGCATGTAGCCTCGCCTGAACACCAGACATAACCTTCATGCTTCGCTCCATGAGAGCGAGAGTAGTTCCTACTGGGGCTTGTGGGTTGAGGTTTCCAACTTGTACATCCGCAACGGAGCCAATCCTTCGCCCCTCTTCAACGATGTTTCCAAGCAACTGATACAATACTGAGGACGGCTCTTTGTAAGGAAGGAATGCAATAGAATCCCTAATTGCACCACCCGGCACGTCCACATCCCTGAACTCACCCGGCATGAGAGGCGAATCATCACCTTTAATACGAAGACCCCTAGCTTTGAGGCCAGCAGGCAAGTTAGATAACGTACCCGCATCAATAAGTTGACGCAGTATTGATGTGGCGCTTTTAGCAAGACCACCGATAAGATGGATAAGACCCGTTCCATAAAAACCAAGCCCCGGTAAATAACGGTAATGTACAAAGTGCTGTCTTTTACGCTTTTTGGGATCATCCTCATACCAGTTTCTCCTGATGGAAAGAACAGTCAAAGAAGACTTATCTATCGTTACAACGTAAGGCCTTGCTATCCCATCCTCATCTTCAAATGGTTCTGGCATGTTAAGATCTGCATGTATTTCCAGTATTGTATGGCGATCATCGTCTTCGATGACGGCAGTCTCTCCCTCTATCTCATCGTACTTTTCTTGAATATCTGAGTAATCTGGAGACGGATCAGGAAGTTCTACATCACGATAAAAGCCTTTTACCTGTAACTCATAAACTTCGTTTGAGTATTTTTTCATGACATGCGTATACCTTGCCGCTGTCATTAGATCTGATGCGCCATAAGATACAACAAAATCTTCTGCTGGAACGAACATTGCACAAGGTCGCTCCATGATCGGATCATAGTAAACTTTTTTAAATGATGATCCTGCAAGTGGGAGGCGGAATAACATCTGCTCTGTTTCATCACGATACTCTGTCATCTCCTCTGTCAGAAGATAATTCATCTCGCTCTCTATACGTTGTGCCTGCTCTTGCTTTTCAAGATCTTTTTTGCCTACGATCTTGGTTCTAACAGGGCCAGATGCCGGAAATAGCTCACCCATTGCTTGGGCTTGGAATCTTACTACAGCTTCTGTTAACACTGGATGAAACACTCCAGCAGCACCCTGCCATGGCTGGGTTCTCTCTTCGATCTTCATGCCAAGTAGATCAAGGCCTCTGATATAGCTTCTTGACCAATCTTTGCGAGACTGTTTGTCTGACTCAAAATCATCAACAAGCTCTGATGCCAGTGCATCCATCTCAGAATCTTCCATGAAGTCTGCAAGGTTAGCATCGTGATCTGGACCTAAGATCTCTTCTACTGCTTCTCCAGAAAAATCTATAATTACGGATTCATCATCACTGGTGATGCCTACAGCATCAGGGTTTACTACTTCTATTTCAACAGACTCTGCATCCGCTACATCTAGATCAGATGGAATCATTGGTTTCTCGACAGCCATTTTTTACCCCCTAATAATATTGAACAGGCCTTTTATAGACAGGCTCATCATCCCAATCATCCATTGCACTTCTGATCCAGCCACCTTGGCGAAACCTTAGAAGTGCCTGCGTTGTGGAGTCAACTAAATCATCGTTATCACCCGCTGGGAAAGCAGCGCACTCTTCGACAACTTCTTCTGCCCATCTTGTGGCAGGACACCATATAACGCCAGATGCAAACAAATCACTCACCGCATTAACACGAGCTATCTTATCCTGACCGCGTGACGGTGTAAACTCTGTCACTGGAATACCCATAGCTCTTAACTCAAAGATGAGAGGAGATCCAGCAGCTTTTGCCTCAACGATCATTTGATCAGGCTCAAATTCCCAGTATTTTTCGTATGCTGCCCTTTTAAGATCGGGAAACTCCAGCTTTTCTTTGAAAGCATCAAGTAGTATCAGATTAGGGACAGATTCTCCATTATCATTAGGATGTTGGAATATGCCCCATGTTGTACAGGCTGAGTAATCCGCTCTCTGGGTTTTGAGAAACGCCGTGTCCCAGCTTTGAATTATAGCATCACAAGCAGGGGGTGAGTCACTTTCCCATTCCTGCCACCACTCACGTTTAATCAGAGCGCCTTCTTCTGAAGTCGGGTCTTGTTGATACTGCGCTGACCATTTGGATACAGGAAGTTCTGCTTTCAGGGAGTCAAGCTGTTCTATAGGCCAGAACTCAGGCCATAGTGGGCTTCCTGAAGGCATAATCGCTGGAAGCTCTATCACCTCCCACTCATCTGCACCTTCGCGCTGAATTGATGATTTAACGATCTGCCCTGTTAGATCTCTTGTACTCCATCTTGTCATTACGACAATAATGGCTCCCCCCGGCTGTAAACGCTGCCTTGGTCCTGATGTATACCACTCGTAAACCTTGTCATATACCTCTGGATTGTACGCACCTACGGCTGCATCCTGCTCTGAATGAGGATCATCGATGATTAGAACGTCAGCACCTTTACCAGTTACCGCTCCTCCAACACCAATAGCGAAGTAATCACCTTTTTTGTTGGTATTCCAGCGTCCAGCGGCCTTTGAGTCAGTAGAAAGTTCTATTCCGGGAAATATTTCTTGAAAATCTTCCTGATTGATCAGGTTTCTGACCTTTCTTCCGAACCCAACAGCCAATTCTGCCGTGTGGGCGGTTTGAATAACTTTCTTTTCGGGATATTTGCCCAGATACCATGCAGGAAACAGGTATGATGCGAACTCTGACTTGGTGTGCCGTGGTGGCATGTTGATGATTAGGCGTTTTAGCTCACCTTTAGCGACCCTCTCAAATGATTCGGCCATAACCTCATGATGCTTTCCACCAATGAACGCAGGCCACATACGTTTTACGAAAGTTAGGAACTCCGTCCTAGAACTTTCCTTGCTCTTGACCTCTTCAAGTTCACCCAGAAGATCAAGTATCTCCTGTTTTTGTGCAGGGGGTATGTTTTTCAACTTACCCTTTATGGCTGAGAGTTCTTTCATGCCTTACTTAGTTACCTCTTGTTGACGATAGGGAGGGCAACGGAGAAGCAAACCCTCCCTACCGGGGGCGCAGGGAGAACTTAACGCCCCAATCCAATCCTATAGTACATAGTGTACTATAAATATTATTATATATATATATATACTACTATGTACTATATAGTACATGTGTACTAGGGGGTACTTATCGTGGCAAATGACCGTATCAAGGTTCAAAAGCAACAGCAATCAACCACTGCTAGACGCAGAACCGTAGAACAATCCGAAGCAAGCAAAGAAGAACTTAAAAAACGCGCTGTGGCACTCTACGAGGAACTTTGTAGAGAAGATCCCCTTATCCTTACCCCTGATCACTTCAATAACAAGGCACAGAAGCTCACTGAGTAGCCTTTGAGAGTTTAGTAGTACCCCAGTGGGGGTAGGAATCCTAGACCCC
>JGI24513J20088_1000079_pt1 | contig 17717 bp, 11 predicted proteins | sample LinPmetageLP36_FD_20088 | JGI IMG/M metagenome (IMG submission 20088)
GTTACTAAACCTACACCACCACTATCAAATTCATCCGCCGCGTTGAAAATAACCACATTCGATGCGGTATTACCTTGATTTACGATAGATGTGAGAGTTGTTGCAATATTGGAGAGGAGACCACCATCACCTTCAAAACGGGTGGCGTTTATTCTACCGTCTACCCGAATCACACTTTGCCCGGAACTTTCCACTGTATTATCATCGAATATGACTTTATCACCAACACTTAACGTGTGTAAGGGATTCGTGTTTTGAATACCAACATTACTACTTGTTACTAAACCTACACCCCCATAGTGTGTATTCGCTTCAAAAGTGACGACATTGGAAACAACATTTCCCTGGTTTGTGATATCATTCAATGTTGTTGCGATGTTAGAAAGAAAACCACCATCACCAACAAAAAATGTTGCACCGACATTACCAGTAATATCTAGTACATTTGAAGCCGCACCATTTGCTGTCAAGTAACTACCCACGTGTAGGTTACTTAAAATTTCGACTTCACCAGGAAATGACTGGATATTAGTCTTCACCATTTAATAGTACCTGAGAAAATCTTATACACCTTTTTCGTCTATAAGATTTTTGTATATTTGATGGGACTTTGTTTAGTACCCAAAAGTAGCCAGTGTTGTCGAGGTTCCGCCAACTCTCTCAGCTACAGACACCACACTTCCATTTGAATTTGAAGACATATATTCTATAAAGATATCGTATCCATCCTGAGCATCTAGAGCGTTGCTAGTAGTTAAGGTTACCTTGTTACCAGTTGTGGTAACAGTGGGATTCCAAGGATTTGTATTAGTTTGATCACCAAATATGTTTTTAGTACCTACAGCTATGTTCTTTGTTGGGGTCTCCCCGCTCTTACGCCCACCCGAAACTTCTAAAATCATTGTACTAAGATCCTCGTCACCGTCTATGAGTTGTGCGGTGATCTTCGCATAAAAGATATTTGATGTGAAATTTATATCAACTAGGGGAGTTACACCCGTAGTAACAGTTCTAGAAACACTGTATGTCTTTTTAGTGACACCACCAGTGTTTGTGATGAGACCACCAGTGACATATACGTTATTACCTACAGTGAGATTTGAGCTTACATACGCATTACCTACTACATGAAGGTTGGAACTGGGTGTCGCAGTTCCCAAACCAACACTCGCCTCAGATGCATCTACGTACAGAATATTAGAACCAACTTTTAGATCACCCACGCCCGTTAGACGCGCCTTCTCAGTACCAGCGACTGAAAAACGGATGTGTTGAGAAGCTGGTGTATTGAGATGTGTTGGTCCAGTGGCTGTCTGTTTAAGGGCGAAATTGGTAGCACTATTGTGATCGAAATGTGCGAATGTTGCATGATCATCATCTGTTCCGTTATATCCTATGGCAGCGCGACCGAGAAACGATGTTTGATTTGCGTCGGGTCCTGCGTGTATATTTGAGGTCACGTATACATTTCCATTGACATGAACGTTGGCATCCACATTAGCGTTTGTCCCGAAACCCACGTTCCCTACGTTGTAGTAAATGTCTGAGCCCGTAGTGACCCAAGGAGAAGTCACGAATTCCCCATTGGTGTCAAATAAAGTTCCATTAAACTTAATATCACCTTGGACATGAAGGGTTTTTTCTGGTGTGGTTGTACCTACACCAACCTTGTTGTTTACAGCATCTACATGGAAAGTATTTGTATCTACAGTGACATTTGAGGAAATGTATGAATTACCAGTCACTTCAAGATCATAAACCGGGGTCGCTGTTTTAACACCGATTTTACCACTCGTTATTATACCTGTATTAGTGTTTGTAAATTGGACAGTGTTTGAGGTTGTATTACCATTTGCTACTACAGCACCCAAAGTCGTGACAAGACCTGTGAGGGTACTACCATCACCATAAAATTTTGCCGCATAAACATTCCCTGTGACACCTAGACCACCGGCAACCTTAGCTGCACCTGTCGAGGTTGAAGTAGAGATAGTAGTGTCAGTCACAGTGAGATTATCCACCTCGGCACCCTCAAAGTTTACCGCGCTTCCGTGTATAGCACCCACGACACCTAGGCCACCCGCAATTTTGACTGCACCCGAAGTTTTAGAGTTTGTGGATGTTCCATCTGTAACGGTTAGGCTATCTATTTCAGCATCTTCAAAGTTTACATTTGACGCATGAATGTTACCTGAAACACCTATACCGCCACCCACTATGAGTGCACCCGAGGTCTTATTCGTAGTGGATGTAACGTTCTGAATGGTTGCACTATCGAGGATGGCGGCTTCAAAGTTTACATCTTTCGCATGGATATTTTTACCCACACCTAGGCCACCTATGATAGTAACCGCACCGGTTGTTTTACTCGACGCATCTGTACCATCCGTCACCACCGAAGATTTGGAACGGGCGACGGCTACATTTGAATTTCCGTGAATATCTAGTGTATACGCGGGGGCCGCAGTGAGTACACCCACACGATTGTTTACTGAATCCACATGGAAAGTACTCGTATCTACTGTAAAATCATTTTGAACTTGGAGGTTACCTAAAACATCTAGTGTTACAGTGTTGCTATCAGCATCAATTTGAGTATCCGTATGTTTATTTAGAGTATAACCAATTGAAAGGCGTTCGGGGGATTCATCACCATGATGCGCTATGGCGATATTGTGTCCGGGATATTCCATGATGATACCCACATCGAGGGCCGTTTGGGTGTTATTATTCGCGAGGGTCAATATCCGATCTTGAATGACTGTATTATTTGAATCAACTACAAACACATTACCCGTTTGAAATATATTACCAGTAACTTGAAGACCACCCGAAATAATTATATCCGGTCCACTTTTAGTTATGATCGAATCTTCTAAAAACTTTGTAGAACCTACGATTGGAAACTTATCAACACTGAGACCCACTATAGCAATGTTACTTCCCAAGGTCAAATTAGAACTGACGGAAACATTTCCATCTACAACCACAGTGTTTGCACCATCCTCGTTTACATAGAAATTTGTACCAACACTTAGGGTGTGACCGGGTTCAGTGTTGGCTATACCAACATTCGAGTGAGAAACAAAACTTGTTTCTGTTCCAGTGAATTGAATAATATTTGAAGTTGTATTTCCATTTTCAGAGATGGATTGTAAATTTGTTGCGATATTTGAAAGAAGTCCACCGTCACCCACGAATCTAGATGCGTATACATTATCCGTGACACCGATACCACCCGCGACGATTACCGATCCGGTAGTTTTAGACGTGGATAAGGTTGTATCTTCGATTGTCAAACTATCAGCCACGACATCTTCAAAATTGACATGTGTCGCGTGAATGTTACCAGCAACGCCTAAACCACCAGCTAGACGCACAGCGCCAGTGGTTTTAGAAGTTGTGGAAGTTGTATTGGTTACATGAATACTGTCGGCTTCAACACCTTCAACATTCACCGCACTTCCGTGTATAGCGCCAGTTATACCTAGACCACCTGTGACTATGAGAGCACCCGTGGTTTTCGAGTTTGTGACTGTGGTATTAGTTACCTTAGTAATACCATCTAACTCAGCTGTAGAACCAAACAATGCACCAGATATACCTACACCACCAGTGACTTTGAGAGCACCGGTTGTTTTAGAAGAAGATACTGTTGAATCAGTTACTAGGATACTATTAGCTGTCGCGTCTTCGAAATATGTATTTGTCGCGTGAATATCACCTACGACACCTAGACCACCAGCAACCTTGAGAGCACCAGTTGTTTTGGATGAAGTCGCTGTGGTATCGGCGATGGATACATTTGAGGTCACAAACACACATTACCTACGACATGTAACTCAGCCGAGGGTGTCACCGTTCCAAGTCCTACGGACTTGTTCCCTACATCCACATGTAAAGTATTAGTATCCACGGTTAAATTAGACGACACGTAGACATTACCAACCACATGAAGGTTGGCATCAGGTGTTTTTGTCTCAACTCCAACACTATGAGTCAATGAGTCCACGTGTAAAGTATCTGTATCCACGGTTAAATTAGACGACACGTAGACATTACCAACCACATGGAGGTTGGCATCAGGCGTTTTTGTCTCAACTCCAACACTATGAGTCAATGAGTCCACGTGTAAAGTGTCTGTATCAACCGTTAAGTTAGAACTCACATAAGTATTACCCACAACATGAAGGTTTGCATCGGGTGTCTTTGTCTCGACTCCCACACTATGTGTCGTCGTGTCCACATGGAATGTATCCGTATCGACTGTTAAGTTTGACGACACGTAAACATTACCCACCACGTGGAGATTGGCGTCGGGTGTCTTTGTCTCGATTCCGACAGAATTTGTTGTAGAGTCAACGTGTAAAGTGTCTGTATCAACAGTAAGATCTTCGGAAATATAGGCGTTACCCATTAAGTGAAGAGTAGCATCGGGAAAATTCGTTTCAATACCAACAAAATGTTTGTTTGTATCTACATGGAGAGTATTTAGATCCACGGTAAGATTGGAACTCACATAGACATTACCAACCACATGGAGGTTGGCATCCGGTGAAGCATTGTTAATACCAACACTTTCCGTGAATGAATCTACAAATAGAGTATCAGTGTCTACGGTCAGGTTTCTAGAAATATGAACATTGTTCTCAATAGTGTTTCCATATGTAAATTCTTTCGACCCGGCATTATACATTAGAATGTTCGAATTGTTCACGTTCCTCACCGGATTTATAAAAAGTGCATTTTGTGTGGTTGAATTATTAAACCCCGCCGCATCTGTACCACCATTTATGATAACAGATCCAGCAGCTTGACCCGTTGGGTATCCCGCGTAATACCCTATAGCTATGGCACCCTCACCTTGATTAAACTTACCCGCACCATCACCAATAGCGATGGATTTCTGACCCTGATTTTGGCTACCAGCATCTTTACCTAAAGCGATTGAATTATCTGCTTGATCTTGACCACCGGCGTTTTCACCGATGGCGATAGAATACGCAGCTTGATTTTGAAAAGCTGCTTTCTTACCCACGGCTATAGAATTAAAACCTTGATTGGTTTCACCGGATCTTTCACCAATGGCTATGGAAGACTCTGCTTGTGTGACACTACCCGCTTGATAACCAATCGCTACAGAGTTGGATTGTTGGTGTTCATAACCAGCTCGGTACCCCAAAGAAATGAGATGTGCGTTCGAACTTGGGTGAATGGTAGCACCCGTATCTGTACCTATGAGTAAACGATCATACCCAGAATTATCCACGCGCCGAGTAGCGGCGATTGTTCCATTTACATCGAGATCTTTTGTAGGATTGATTTGATTTATACCAACTCGGTTTGATTCAACATCTACATGAAGTGTATTTGTGTCAACCGTTAAATTAGAAGTCACATAGACATTACCGACGACATGAAGTTCTGCGGATGGGGTCAATGTATTAATACCCACTTTATCAACACCCGAATCTACGAATAAAGTATCTCCGTCAACGGTCAAGTCGGCGGAAATACTTGTATTACCAGTGACCACCAAAATATTTGAACCAAATTCATCTACAAAGAGGTTTGAACCCACATCTAAAGTGTGTATGGGACTCGTATTTATAATACCAACATTTGATTCCGTGAAAATTTGACCGTACACGTGGACGTTAATATCTTGAGTTGTGAGAGGTGTAATCGTATGATGATTGGCACTCGATTGTGTGTATCCAATCGCAAATTCATTCGAACTTTCTAGGTACCCCAAAGCAATATTTGAACCTGGGCGTGTCATCACAAAACCTAGATCGAGTGACGCATCCCCAACCACATTATCTTTACCAATTTCCAATATCGCATCTCGTATCACAGTATTATTAGAATGTAAAGTTGTGACCAGTCCATTAAATGTTGCATCTCCATCGACTACTAAATTATTTTGTATATATGTACTCCCTAAAATTCGCACTGTATTAGATGCGGTTTGATTTACAAACACTTTAGAACCAACAGAAAGTGTATCAGTTGGTAAATTATTAGAGATGCCAACATTCGAAAGTGTTGTGGCGGAGGTGATTGCATTATTAAAAGAAACTATATTTGATGTAACATTCCCGTTAATCACGGCCGCTTCGAGTGTAAAATTAAGAATATCTTCCGCAACTGCACCAGAGTCCATCATTTCCTTCGTCACTTGATTGTACGCCAGTACACTAATATTTCTATCCGACAGATCCGTACGTAAACGTAGAGGTGTTATGTATACAGAATCCGTAAAAGGTGTATCAATTTCCCCTTCACTCGCATTAAACACAATCGTGTTTTCTGCCTGGTCATTGGTACAATTTTTACCGAATCTAATTTTCGTGGAACGTTCCACGGTCGGCAAGTTCTTGACCATTTAATATAGAATGTCATTTTAATTTGCATAAAGAAGTCCCGCCATACCATTCTCGATGCGTAACACGTTGTAATTTACGGCATATATAGAGTCAGTGATGTTCATGGTCTCACTCGTGATTTTGGCTGAACTTAACCGACTAAAATTCAGTGTACCAGTGGGCTGATGGGAGCTCGTAGAAAGGCAAAACGGATACAAGAAAAAATCGGGGGAGGCCACAAAGTTAGTGTGGTAGTAATGTGTCACATCAATGAAATGTGGTTTTCCCCATCTATAATTTCCAACATCCATACCATTAATACTGAGTTTTACCCTATTTGTGGGTGAAGTAAGAGCACTATTTGTTGTTGTATTAGAAGATGCTAAATACTTCACAGGGTGATTAAATGTGAGTTCTTGGAGAGTTGTCCCAGAACCAATGTTCTTTTGAACTTGGGTTATTAACATATCGTGTTTACGAGAAGCTATGTTTCCACGCTCTTCATTATCCAAATAGATGTAGTTTGCAAACACTTCTATATTTTTGTTAGTGACATCTGGTCCCCAATAAATGCGGAGCTCTATATTATGGTAATTGAGGGCTACCAATGGGAGGGCTGATTGTGGTGTTTCACAGAAAAAAAAGCGGAGAGGGTAAAAAAATGATCGAGCAGAGATACCCGGGTGTGTACCTTGAGCACTTCTAGATACGTTTTGTGCGAATGTATCCACGGCGATATTTTCGGTAAATACAGAATCTTGTGTATCAATTACAGATCCCCCTATCAGAAGCTCTACTTTCTCGATGATGTTATCCCACCTTTGCGAATCGAGAGCTTGTGTGTTGTCATCCATCGTCAGATAGACATAACTGAGAAGATCACCAGTTCTTTCGAACTGGACACTTGACATAGAATTACTTTTCACACTTCCATGGATCGTTTGTTTTTCGATGGATTGTGAAAAATTGGAGTGTCGTTTAAAGACTGAACTAAAAAACGATATCTCAGGTTTACCCATGATATATTCATCCTGGGCACCAACGGCAATAAGTTGAGTGATACCAGCGGACATCGTTTACTTTATAAAGAGAAAATTACATATTACTTTTCCTACACATGAATCGGAGGACTAAAACATTTTTATCCGAGGCGGTCGAACGAACGATTGTGTTACCATCCTGATTACGAATTGTAACATTAAATCGATCTAAACGGCGAATGGGGTCTATGTACTGAGTGAAAATCGGATACTCATCTTTAAACTTGACTACAGTAGAAGAATCGGATACGATACTAGCAAAAGAACCTCTAAGAACGCTCATAGAAGCCTGACCGGTCAGTACATTGGATGCACGATCAGAAAAAATAGAATCGAGTTCATCTATTGAGACATAACAGTGTTCTGTAGCAGTAGTTGTTCGAATACGAGCACCCAATAATTTAGCCTGAACAACATTTTTCAGTGGTTGTTGAAGATAACATGTGAAGGTGTTTGCACTACTTTGACCAATCGAATCGATCGTGATGGTGTGATATTCATAGTTGAGATCTGGGGTCGCCATTTATAGTTAGCTTAGATTAAAGATCCACCAATTCCATCTTCGATGGCATACCCAGCATGTTCACCGACAAGCTGTTGAGCACCGCAAACACCACCGGGTGTGAGACCTGTGGTGTAAGCACTTCCCTCCTTACCTTGACCGGGGGCACATTCGATCTTGTTCTCGAGATCAAACATGGACTTTTCATTCACAGTCTTGATAATAATAGGCATGGGCTGGTAGTTGCTGATATTCTTGTTGGCACTCAGGGCAAAAATGATCACCAATAAAATGGCGATGGACATGAGAGCGTTGCGGTTCTGCTGGTTAAGCTTAAACATTTATAATAGACCAATATATTTTTTCTAAACTGCGTTAAAGGTATTTTTTTAGTTTCCATATAGAGAGTAGATGGACGAAGAAATTGTAATCGATCGAGGATCCCCAAATGTGATGAAACTAGATGCAGATGAACAGGCCCTGATGGATGAGATTGAAATATCGGCTCCTCGTCCTCAGCGTGTTCCACGACCCACGAACCATATGTCCAGACCCGCACCCCAGATGCAGCAAGAAGCGATGGATGCTTTCGCGAACCCTAATAAGCAGAATGCTCCACCCCCACCGGGTGATGACGAGGAGATTGACTATGGTGAGGATGAACCAACCTTTTTTGATGATGACATGAACATGGGTTCTGGTCAGCAGGATGAGCAACCTTCAAAAGGTTATGGATCTATTGATGAAGAGAAGGCTGATTTGATTAATAAACTTGGTCGGTTAGAGAAGAAGGGTTTTGCTGTGAATAAGCGCCTGAATGCGTATTCGAATGTTGATGAACTTCGTTCTGAAGTGAAGAGGATTACGTACAGTATAGATGTCGAACAGTCTGTCCGATTTTCTAGGCGAATGCTCGTCGCCTGTGTAACAGGTCTCGAGTTCCTGAACAAGAGGTATAACCCATTTGAGGTTCAGTTAGAGGGTTGGTCTGAGTCTGTTATGGAAAATGTGGATGACTATGATGGTGTCTTTGAAGAACTCTATGTGAAGTACCGATCCAAGGTGAATATCGCCCCAGAGGTCAAGCTGATTATGATGCTCGGTGGCTCTGCTATGATGTTCCATCTTACCAATAGTATGTTCAAATCGGTGATGCCCAATATGAACGATGTCATGAAGCAAAACCCCGATCTCATTAAGAGTATGATGAGCGCCGTTCAGAACACCACACGGAACACCGACGGCCCAGCAGTCGATGCACCCGTCGGTGGCACTGGCCAATACGAGATGAAGGGTCCCGGACTTGATATTTCTAGCCTCATGGGTGGAATTTCTATGCCACCTCCACCTCCCATGAACACCAATCTGGGAATGGCGGGTACCATTCAAGAAGAGGATGACGATGATGTTTCCGATATCATCTCCGTTTCTGGTGACTCGACGGGTGGTGAGGTTCGACAGGTAAATGTCAACTCTTCTAAACCCAAAAAGACGAGACGAAAGAAGAAGACTGAAATTAATCTCTAAATATATATAAATGATAGCATACTGTCCACTGGAGGAATTGAATCCTCCAGTCAAACAGCAAAAGCCAGTCGTGGAACTCGAAGTCGAGGAAGATAAACCAACGATTGGCCGCGAAGAAACTGAACTCAATTATGTCGTCATGGCTTTCATTGTCGGCGTGATTGCTCTAGCCGTCTCTGATTCCATCAGGGCATAATTACTTTTTATCTACCGCAGGGTTTTCCCTTGTAGTAAATTTAATATGTGAAAGTTGCTTTATTTACATTACCACCGCCACCGTTATCAAGTGTCGCAGAACCTATGAGTTTATGTGTAATAGATTTTAGAGATCCAGCAACACCCGAAACTAATTCCACGAAAATGTCATATGCGTAGTTTCTACCAGTATCCTTAATTATTGGCACAATCTGTACCGAGCGTTTCCCCGTTACCACAGTGGGACTCCATGGATACAGGTTAAGACCACTGAACATATTTTTAGTACCTATGGCGATTGGAAGTGATGGCGTTGTTCCGTCGTGTGTACCTCCTTGTACTTCAAGAACCATACTACTTACATTATCAACATCACTCGTCTCTCTCAATTGAGCGACAATCTTAGCGTAGAATGTTTCGGCTCCAAAGTTTAGTTGCACATCTTGACCACTACCAGTTGTGATTGAAAATTGTTTAGAGTACCGCTTACATGCAACTTCATCAGAGTTTGTGATGATACCACCATTGACGTGAATCGATGTATTCGCATCCTCACCCGCTAAACCAATAGCTACTTGGTTACCAAGATCAATTTTACCATCAATTTCGAGATCACCAAAGACCTCGACATTGCTTCTCACCACGAGATTTAGAACCGGGTCAATAACAACATTACCCGTCACATCACCATAGATATTAGAAACACCACCGGATGTTTTGAACTCCATAATCGCATCCGCAGAAGAGTGTTCTAGTCGAGCCTTACTGTTATACACAGTGAAACGCTCACTCGGATTTACTGTACCTATCCCCACATTACTCGAATCAATTATATGAATACCATCAGCTTCAACGCTATTTTTGACCGCACCTAAGACAGTCCCGTGTATTGAGTGTTGTGTGTTACTGAAACCCCTCACATACCCTCCGTAGTTATCGTTTGTATTCAAACTGACACCTATCTTGTTATTAGTTCCCGGGCTTTGTAATTTAAGAACATCTATGTCTGTCGTGACACCAGAGTAGATGTGCACATTTGTATCCGGGGTAGCTGTACCAACACCCACGAGACCTGTACTTTTAATTCGTATAGCTTCGGTTGCGTTTAGCTCAGATGTACCAGCTGTCGCTTTATTTTGAAATCTCATATCAACAGCGCCAATGGTCTCAAAACGAGCTCCATCACTTAAAGCGAATATGTCCAGATTACCAAAATTGACTTTTTGACCACCAGCGAATTCAATACCACCGTTTACGAATAATTGTGTTGTTGCGGTTTGTTGAATTTTAGTTTCATCAGCTGTTCCTATCAAAACCTTACCCTGTGCAGTTAAGAACATAGTCGGTTTAAGTAAATTTGAAGTACCCGCTTCCATAGCAGTCTTAGCTACATCATTCAATTGGGGTTCACTATATGTCTGGAATACTTGTTGCGATCCAACAAATCGTAGTTGATCGGGTCCTTGACCACCGGGACCTTCATTACCTTTAAAAATTAACAGTTCTGATATATCTGTACTAACCAGTCGTTCCTTGATAAAAGTATTACTAAATTCATCAGAAACGAGACCACCAAAATAGAGTTCATTACCGATTACAACATTACCATTAACTTCTAACTTGTGTCGGGGTACATCTGTACCAATCCCCATATTACCCGAAGTACCGTCTATAAAGAGTCGACTCTTCGTCGAATCATTAATCACATCAGGATTTTTAGTAAGTCTGAAGTCACCCGCGGATCCTGTTACACCCATAGAATATCCAGTGGGGTTACCAGCAATACCATCAGCTTGAATAAACGAAGCAAATGAGTTTGATGTGAGCGTATCAGCCCTCATAGCTACGATGGCGTCATCTGCGATATTGTTAATCTTTTCACTATGCACAAGAACACCATTGGTTAATGAATTTCCTATTCCACTCGTGATAATTTCTAAATGTGACGCTGGTGTCGTTGTACCAATCCCCACACGCTTGTTACTTCGCCACGTCATCACATGGTTCGGGGTATTATAATCATCACCCGCCAATGAGAGATTCAATTGAGAACGAGCTGTTCCTGAAGCGGTCCCGTGTTTACCCATTTGGAAAACACCCCGAACACCGTGTTGTCCATCTGTACCACCTTCACGCGTGAGTTGCATGACATTTTTGAAATCGGATGCACTCGTAACTGGGGAAGTATTGGTAACTACCAGTGGAGTTCCGAGGTGACTAAAACCGTTTCGATTAACAACTTGATCATTAAAAAAGGCTGTACCACCGGAGACGTGAAAACGCCCTTGAGGTACCGAAGTACCTACACCAACATTACTCGTTTCTAAAACGGTCAATGCTGGTGTACCCATGGATGCGGTCGTACTCGCAAAAAAGTTGATACCTTTACCACTCCCAACAATATTTTCGATTCTAGTTTCTTTCGTCACTGGACTCGTAAATATCTTCATATTTGTCCCCGTATTACCAAATATCGCCGCGTTACTTCCATTGATTTTAAGATTACCATCAATGGTTAAATGTTCACTGGGGCTTGTATTAGAAATACCAACATATCCATTGGATGCTACGCGTACTCTCTCAGTATTTTTGGTGAAGAATCGGATATTTTGAGCACTGGCTGAAGTTTTAGCGCCATATATCTCAATCGCACTTATGTTTGNTGTGAGTGGTCCAGCTTTGAGTACTACTGCATTTGAAACGGAGTCACCATCATCTGTGTCGGCGTGAACGAGCACGTTCGCGGTNGATGTGATTCCTGAATCACCTTCAACCTCAATGAAATCCTGAACACGAATAGATTGTGTGATGAGACGATTTGTAACTGTATTACCTAGAATTGTTAATGTATTCGCGGCGGTGGAAGCTGTGTTTATGAACAATTTGTTACCAACTGAGAATGTATCAGTTGGATTTGTATTGGCTATACCCGTCGGTGTGTTACCAGTTGTTTGAATACTATGGGCTTGAATAGTGGATGTCACCACCATCGGTATCGCCGCATCCGCATCCAGTGTAATGAGACTACCCACAGTGAGTCCGTCATCTCCTATTCGCATACCCTTAAAAAATCCATACCCATTGGCATGTAAAACATTCGCAGATGATGTCGCAGTATCATTCACGTATACATTTGAACCTATGGAAAGACTGTAATTTGGTGACGTGTTGGCTATACCCACATTATTCTGTGTGTATAATTCTCCAAAAATTTGAAGATTCGTCGTAGTCGCCGGATCCATCGTAAAGTTTTGAGTGAGAGGTCCACCGAATGTGCGACCCAGTTTCATTGTGTCGTCACTTTGTGTGTATCCAAAAAACACGTTAGCATCTCCAGCCTTTTGAACCATCAACGTGGCCATATCATAATTTCCATCATTCCCCGAAAATGCACCAGTATTCGTAGGATCTGTAGCCATTTGAATGACAGCGTTTGATATGACAAGACTGTTTACTTCCAAATAATCTGGAATTTCTGTGATGGATAAGTTACCAACCATTTCAGTGTTTCCAAAAATCCGAAGCACACCATTCCTGACAATAACGTTACCATTTTCAAATACGGCCACATTGGAATCTATAGCTGGGTCGAGTTCGTTACCAACAGTCAGACATTTTCCCACACCCACATTAGTTGTGAATGTATTACCGGTAACTTCGAGAACATTTGAAACGCTATTACTCACCTTAAACTTATTAACGAGTTCAAGATCATTTGTAAATGCTAAATTAGACGTAAAAATGTTACCATTTACAGTGACTAAATCACGATTATCTAAACTGATAAAGAATTCCTGGTTATCACCAACTTGGAAATCGTTGACTGGATTTTCAGTCTTCACACCAATCTTATCAGTTACATTCATGCGCGCAGTCTTGACAGTTTTGGAGACATCCAAAATGACCTCTTGACCACTTTGCATAAAGAGATCTGCACCGATAGAGAAACTCTTTGTCGGAACTGTGTTAGCAATACCGATACGATCAACTACAATTTCATCCGCTTCAATCTCACTCGTAATAATACTCCGTACTGTGGTGAGAATATCCTGCTCTGTGGGATCAGCGTCCATATTCGACACAAAAATCTGATCGAAACGAACAGTTCTACCCATCTATACATTAACTACCGAATAAAATTCCTGCCAAACCGTCCTTGATTCTCAACACGTTATAATTTACAGCGTACACAAATAGTGTCTGGTTAGCTGGTCTATTCAAACCCTTTTCAGCGCCTCTGATTGTCAATTTAGCGTTATCAAGTCGGCTGAAATTACAAGAACCAGATGGATTATAGTCTGATGCGTTCATACAAAAGTGGTACGCGAAAAATCGAGTATACATTAACACTTGACTCTCTGCGATAAATTCAGAAGTTCCAAATGATGATTTGAAATAATTCTGAATAGTGTGAAAGTACATGGGACTCATCTGTTCGAGTAAAGGTATCCCGTTTATTTGTAAATCAGCATTCTTAAATGTGAAACGATCGTTTGCAAAATCACCACTGTTTGCACCAAAACCAAAGAATAACGATTTAACTGGGTGATTGAATGAAGATATGTCACACACATTTTCATTACTGGCCAATGTGTTATCAATAGTAGTCGTGAGGGGAAACTCTATTTTCTGAACTTGTGTTATTACAAAATCCAATGATCGACTAATCAAAGATTCCCTCTCTTCCTTATCTAAATACACATAATTTCCATATATCTTAGCAGTCTTTTCATCAGCTCCTATAGTAGCTAAATTTGCTTCGTCAAAATTAATTCGTATTTCGACTTCGTGATGTTGTAATGCTATGAGAGGTAAAAATGCTTTATGATCACAGAAAAAGAAATGAAGTGGAATGAATGTATAGTTAGATGTCGAAGTTTTATTGTTAAGTTCTTGAGATTTATTCCATGTATCAGCTAAGTAGTTTGGCCATATATCACCGAAATAATCATATGGTTGTGAATCAACTTTTTGACCGCCTATAAAGAGGTCTAATGTAGAATTAAAAAATAGATTGGATGCGATATTAGCATTCGAGTTCAGAGAACTCGATTCTAACCACAATCCATTGATGACATCACCCAAAACAGGAATTTTAATAGACACATCTTTATCAGAAATATTTTTAATGTATTTGGGTGCTTGAGAAAAGTTTGTATGCCTCGTAAACTTCATACGGAAAAAAGAGTGTCCATCGTCACTAGTTAGATAGACATCTTGCATTCCCTTGGATACCAATTGTATTAATGCACCCGACATTTAATAGATGTTCAGATTATAAAAACAGACACTTTCCCTGAGGGAAGTCACTCTTCTTTTCTTCCACAATCTTTCCACGGATATTGAATCCACCTTGTCGGTACACTTTCATTCGCTTGTAATACATCGCTGTGAAGATCGACCAAGGGTCATGTACGTCATAAATATGAGGATCATTCTTCTTTCCCTTTGTTTCTCTCATAATTCTTCCAATACTTTGAGTGATATCAGACTTGGGACTGGCTAAGATAACTGTATCAAGAGTTGGAATATCGAGACCCTCATGGGCTTGGCTGAATGTTGCGAATATGATCTTCTTTTTTGAAGATTCCTGGAGAGCGGCTTCTTTCATACCACCCATATAGAGTCCTGAAGTTTTAGGGAAACATTGGTGAAGGAATTCACAATGAAACCGACGATCACTGAGAACTAAAAGTTGTCGAGTCCCCGCTGAAGCCTTTTTCACCAACTCCACCAACATCTTATTTCTTTGACGATCTTCAACTAAATATGTAATCATATTTGGCATTGAAATCTTTCCATTTCTCATAGATGGTGGAGGGTTTCTATAATTCGGTGAATCGAACGTAACCTGAAACACTTCAACTTGTTCTTGATTCTTTCTTTCAACCGCAAAGAATGTTGGACCCATAAACCAATGAAGCACTTTAGTGAGACCATCTTTTCGTTCGGGTGTCGCTGAGAGTCCAAAGATGTGCTTGGGACACATTTTAAACAAACTCTGACTAAATACCTTGGCACAAATGTGATGCGCCTCATCTACTATGAGAGTTCCTACACTATCAAAATCTGAAAATGAATATTCTTTGAGTGATAGTGACTGGAGCATAGCGATGACAAAGTCACAATTGACTTCCTTCTTATCTTGCTGTACTACACCAATCGTAGCACCCGGGCAAAACTGCTGAATCCTTTCTCGCCATTGATCTGCTAAGAATTGTTTGTGTACGACAATCATGGTCCTGTACCCCAACTTACACGCTATGGCCAAGGATACCGTCGTTTTGCCATACCCACATGGTAGAGAAAGCACACCATGCCCTGCTTTAATTGCTGCTCTGAGGGCATCATTTTGGTGTGTAGTATCCCTAAGCTGTCCGACAAATTTGGTATTGATCCGGGTAGGTTCTGGTCTTTTGTCTTCACGTGGTTCTCCAAGTTTAGAAGTTCCGTAGAATCTTGGAACGCAGACTCCATTCTTAGCCGGTCTGAAAACTTTGAAAGGTGGTGGAGGGAATCCGTAATCCCCATTTACTATAGGTCTTACGGTAAGTTCCTTTTTAATTTCCTGAATTGGACCCGTATTCACGATGTATCCTGTTCTGGAGAGCATACTTATTTAAAGATGCGAAACTTTAAATAAGTACACGATGCCCACTCTTGACATTGATGATAATATTAAGCGACTTCAAGAAAATATCGAACAAATGACTCAAGAAGTTTTTCGTCTCCAAGGAATGCTTCAAACCTTTTCTAACCTGAAAAAGGGTGGTGTGAACACGATTGAATTACCCCTAGATCCTACTCAGGGACTCGAGAAGATTGAGGAAGATAGTACCCAAGATAAACCCGAATAATTACCAACATTCCATGCACCCTTGAACTCTATTTCAATTTCGGCCTGGTCATCTTTGACGAGAGATTGAATAGGTTTTCCTTGAACGTTACACATGACTCTTCGGTACCGAAATGGAACTTTTACTGTCAAGATGTTGCCATCCAACGGGTTGTCAATATTTGGGTTTGATAGAAAACGCCATTTATTTATATGCATTCGCTCTATAATTTCTGAACACTTAGATGGAATTATAAAACGAATATACTTTTTGTCGTTGAACTCATAAATAGGTTCATGCACTTTTCCTAGAAATTTCATTTCTTCTTAAAATAAACTAACGTTAAAACTATAAGTATTGCAAAAGTGTACAACAAAACATGGGAAACGAGAAGGGGTTTGAGTGGCTTTCTAGTACCGAATACTTGATGACTCAGAGACCTCGATACTTCAACGGCTGATTCGATACTCGAATAGGGTGTATTTCTAGGGGACATCATACCACACATGGCAACTTTTGAACAATTTCCAAAAAATGGGAGTTGACCGTGGAGACTGAGAACACCCGATGATTGTGAAAATGTCCACTTGTCATCTTCCCATTCCGCACCCCACCCAATTCGTATGGTATTTGGTTGGGGTAGTCCAAGTTGTTTGAGAACTTCCCCCTTTATGACTTCGGGGCTAGAACTCAGAATCTCTTCAGTCAAGTTACATATAACACATGAGACTGTTTTTCCATCTGAAAGAACTTTAGGTTGTAAGTTCCATTTGGTTTGTGTTGCTATTTCTATATCAGTTTTCAACACTGGTTTCTTGTCATAATCGAGAAGAACATTTATGGCACCGTAGGTACTTCCTCGTAACTTTTTCTCTGCATCTGGACCCCAGTTATCACCCAATAGTTTTAGAGCTGGACTGTTATCTACACATAAGAACAACATACCATCGTTTATAATTTGATCAGTATCAAACTTAGCAGAATACCCATCACTTCGATACTCTATAGAATTTACTTCAGTTCCAAAAATAAAGTTAACACCGTTATCTAGTAAACACTTTTCCATGGCATCACACATTACTTTACCAGAGACTCTTTGTGTGTACATGTTCGAAAGTGATGTATGATCTATATTTTTTACAAATTCATAGGCGGACATGACATCCCATGTGACACCATCCATTATCAATGGTAAGTGTTCTATGTACGCTCGACCTTTCTCACTGAGAGATCCAATCGCATCTACGAG
>JGI24513J20088_1000080_pt1 | contig 17698 bp, 20 predicted proteins | sample LinPmetageLP36_FD_20088 | JGI IMG/M metagenome (IMG submission 20088)
CAAGTATTGCCTGACGTTCAGTCATACCCCATAGTGCTACATTATCTCGCTGAGTTACTTTATCTCCACTAAATTCTATAACCTTTGCGTTATATTCGTCAGGGACTAATGAGTTATATTTATATCTATCTGTGAATGGAGTAATGTCCATTTTATCTTTATCAGACCTCTTCTCACCTGCTGTTAATTTTTCTGTCACCTTATTAAGTTCTTTAATTCTATTAGCGTTATTGCGTAAAACATCTGAGCGTTCACTTATCTCCGCTTCCCTATCCTCAACAATTTGTTGCATAACCTTTGGATATTCTTTATTAAATACTTTAAAGTCTCCTCCAGATTCATCCCAAACGCGTTGACCTTCAGATTTTAATAAATCGTCCATTTCAGTATCATACCCAGACTTTTCAATTACTTTGTCTACGCCCTTTAGCATGTCCTTCATCTTAGCAGTAACTTCTCCATAGGTCGTATTGAATTGTGATATTTTAGTACCCTCGGTGTACCACTTAATACGATTCGTTGCGTCCTTTATGGCAAGAGCCACCGTTGCGTCAGAGACACGCACTACACGGTTCTCATCATCACGCAGGTTTATTTGGGAGATGTCTGTGTTTAAATTGGTTAAAACGTGTTCATTAATCTCTTCTTGAAACCGAGCATACTCTTCAGGGCTATGAGTGCCAATGACAGCCTTAGACATTCTTTCTGCTACATTGTTTACGTTAATGGATTGATTAAGTTCTCTAAGCACTTCACGTTGTAATTCGTTTGGATTACTTTCAAGTAAACTCATCATACCTTTTCTGAAACTAAGAAATGCAGAGGTTGGAGAAGTTGTATCAATGTTAATATCTTTAAGCTGTTCCTCAGTATATCCTAATTCAGTAAAGATGGCTTTAGCTGACCCAACCATTCTTTCTTTACTATCATCATCATCAGCTAGTGAAGCATAGGTGAGAAACATTGAAAGACTATCTTGAGATGCCTCTGTTCTGTTTCTAACACGCCTTGGCATATCAGCAGCCTTTGTTTCAATGTCACCTAATAACTTAGCTAAGTTTCCTCGGTCTGTCCCTGCAATCTTAGCGCCTTTATAGAACTCGTAATCTAGTGCTGCTTTAACTACTTCCGCTGCTCTTCCATACTGCTCATTACTTTCTAACTCTTTTGCAATAGCAGTCATGTTAGCAACAAAGTTTGCCTTAGCTACTTTATTATCAACACCATCAAGACCCTTAATGTCATCAAGGTATGTTTTTACTTGGGGCGCTATTGCTTTAAATTCTCCTGTGTCTTCATCTGGAGTTAGTAGCTGGTCTGCTAAGTGCGCTCCTTTGATGTCCAAGGTATAGTTAATCTTATTGGTCTCATACATCTCTGTAGTATCTCCAATAACCTCAGTCATTATTTTGTCACCGAAGGCATTAAGAGCCATTACACGGTTAGGGTTATTACCAAACTTTTCTTGTAGTTCACCTATAAGTGCTTGCTTCTCTTCTGTGATAGCTGCATCAAATGCACCATCACTTTCATACGCTGCTGGGTTAGCTGCTAAGTTTGTAAAGCGTTTAGTGATATCACCTTTAGTGCGAACAAAGTGGTCTTTAACAAGTTCTTCTTGGAACGTCTTGTCATACCCAAGCCACCTAGAAATCTTCTTATCGTCCTCCATTGCTGCTTTTTTCTCAGCCTCAGTCATCTGAGAGAAGTCCTCTTCGGCTTGCTTTTGTCCTATATTCTTAGCAGCCCCAAGAATCGCTGGAACTTGATTCAAAGCCTTAGCGAAGTTCAACGCTTGGTTTGTTTGGGGCATCGCTTGAACTACCGTTCCGCTGCCTCTGGTCTGTTGAACAGTGGGCGCTAAGGTAATCTCAGAGGGGTCGTAGCTTACTTGTACGCGCTCATCTGAAGAGCCTAATAGGGATTTAAGAGTTTGTTTAGCCATTAGGTATATGAATTAAAAGCTGATTTATATTTAGGGAGGTCTAACATTCCCATATTAGAAGATTTTTGACTTAACTTAGCGACACTTTTCATTGATGTACCTGATGTGCTACCAGATGGTTGTCCAAACCCAGAACCTTGAAGTGCGCCATAAGTGGATAGTCCAGCTTGTGCGCCACTCACTAATGCACCTGCGTAGTTTACTTCTTCGATTGGGCGATTGATGCGTAACATATTATTAGTAAATCCTAGTCCTGCATCTCTAAGTGCAAGGTCACGTCTTACGTCTAGCATTTGTGCTTGGGTATTCACCGAGTTATTATACATCGCTTCCTTACGAGTTAAGTCATTCATAAGTGCATTTACGCTAAGTCCTGCAACACCTGCTTCACCAGCGGATACTCTAGCGGTTGCTCTAGCTTCCCTAGCTTTTGTCTTATTAGCTTGTAACTTCTGTGCCATTGCAACTTGCTCTTGACCTTGCTGTGTGCGCAATGAGGATACTTCATTGAGGTAACGCTGTCTCTCAACATCAGAAGCATTTGCTTGTACCTTGGCTTGGGTCTTGGCTTGTATCTGCTGTCCTCTTATTTGAAGACCTGCCGAGGCGACTCCTAAAGATATAGAAGCACCAACTGCTGCTGCAGAGGCTGCTGAAGCGCCTGCTGCTGTTCCTATTGCTGCGAATACTGGTGGACACATATATTATTTCTTTCTGTAGGTTATTATAAATTCGTAAAAGGGTTCGTTATTGAAGGAGAGTGTTCTAGTGAACTTTGCACCACAGAACTTTAGCCACTTAATGGCAGTTCTATTTTCTTTATGAACAAAGTTAAAGGTTGCACCATAAGGTTTAGTTAAAGACTGAGTTACTTTGCGAGATGCTTTGAGGAAGTCGTAGGATGCGTCTTGAACGGCATCAGTTCCTAGCATCCAAATATACGCCATATCAATGACTTGTCCAACACCAAGCATGGCAATAGGGACATCACCACCGTCAACAATAGTAAGGGTAGCATCATCAGTTTCAAAAGCTCTATGCAAGGAGTCCTCTGGAGTGCTGCCCATACAGGCGACTTCAAGTCTATCCTCTTTGCGGATAAAGGGAACGATGTAGTCAATATGGCTTTTCTTTGCCTTTATTAACTTATGTGTCCCTTGCTGAAAAACTAGGTTAGCCATATCGGTTAGAACGGGTGTGAACAAAGGATTCAAACTCAGCACTCTGGAAGTTACTTGGAAGTGCGCTCCCGTTCTCAATCTCAATCTTCGTATCCTGTGCTTTGGTAAGAATAGGGAAACGATAGAACCCACTGTCTAAGTTAAGAGTTCCTATTGTAGTGGAACCCACGACATCAGGGGTAAAGATATTCTCATAGGTATCACGGAACTTAGGAGTCACCTTGACCTTAAAGAAAGCCGTCTTGTCAAAGTATATAGAGCCATTGCGTATCAACAACTTAGCGGCATTAGAAGGACTTGTGCCGTTACCTGACTTAGCCTTGAAGAGTTGCTCAGAGAAAGTGTACTTCATGGTGTAAGGGATGCCTACGAATACAGGGGTGTCTATATCGTTACCATTAATATCAACATCGTTAACCGCTTGTGTAAGAGTAACAGTAGCTCCTGAGTTTGTAGCGTTAAGTTTCAGTCCGTCTGTCGTGTAAACCTCTACAGAGTTGTCTGCTGGTGTGTATGGTAGGGTGATTGTAGAGGAGCCATGTGTGACAGTCTTAGCTACTCGCATATCAAGGTGAGTAACGTAACCAGCAGTGTCCGTTAAGCCAGACTCTAAAGGCATCTCAACGAGATTAGTTTCTCCGTTGTTGGTGATGACTGCGTATAGAGTGGACTCAATGAACTCAATACCTCGTATCTCACCTGTGAAGGTAAACTTAGACCAAGCACTTAGGACTTTCTGGTTGTTGTTCCAGAAGTAATTGTAGATATATAGAGAGCCTTTTTCGTCACCACTGAGTAACGCAATCATGTCCTCTGAGGTAGTTCCTGCCATATCAATGATGTTCTTGGGAAGATAAGCGGGAACGTGTTCGGTTACTTCTGAAGCATCGTAGGTATCGGTTGAGCTATTTACCGAGAACTCTCTGACTCCTGTAAAGGCTCCTCTAGCAAAAGGGAAGTAAATATACGAACCTAGTGCTAACGGTTCAATGTCCTTTCCTAAATCAAAGTTAGTAATTGGAGAGATACTTACGGTCTTTGGTGTTAATAACTCTCCTCCCTTTAAAACAAACTGTCCGTTGTCTGAAAATAGTATAAGGTTTTCCTGAAAGCCTACAGCGAAGTTAAGGTTTGTTACTCTCCTTGAAGTAACCGTCACATCAATAGGGGCAGAGTCCAGAAGGGTTGTAACTGTATTCCTATAAAAGTTAAAAAACTCTCCCGCTTCAGAAAGTATTACATTGCCATCACTAAGCATTCCAAGACGGTTCTTATAAAGAAAGACATTGTTAATCTTTGAGTTTACGAAAGAAGGGTGCGGATTGGAGAGTTCATCTCCCGCATTTCTTCGATTATAAGTAATAGTAGACACCTTGAAGGTATCTTCTGCGGTATTTACAATTTTTAGAGGCATGGTTTTCTTGTCCAGACCTAATGCAAGACCGCCTTTAACGGTTTCTTCCCAGTGGTTATTGATTCCTCCGCTTAGTGTATCTCCGCTATTTAATGCAGATACAACATAATAGTCATCTTGAGAAAGCTCTACGTCTCCATTAATTTTAACTGAAAACCCGTCTCCTATATTGAGAGGTAACTTATTAATAGAATCAACTGACTTATAAATACTAGTCATTCCCTCTCCAGAAAGCCCATCTGATACACTTAAAGGTGCTAGTTCAGCACCTATACTAATTATATCTTCTCCAACTTTACCTGTTCCATTTCCCGCCTGACCTTGCCCACCGCTTCCAAAAAAGTTGTTGTTACCGCCTGTATTGTTATAGTCTATAAAAAATCTATTTCGTAATTCATCGGTGCTTTGAATAGTAGGAGTTGAGCTTACTGATGGTGTCATGCGCGTAACATGTCCTATCGTGTACCTTGTAGACCCTCTTGCGTTCATAAAAACTACAAGTTGGAGTGAACTCTGTGGTTTGGTCTTTATGGCGTGTTCTAATACTGTGGTTGTTGTGTTAAGGGCGATAGTTGTGTCGCTTATTGTAGTAAATTTAAAATCCTCTTTTGGATTACTTGAAGTCAAATAATTACTGCTAAATGTCTTCGTCATCTCAAAACGGTGAGACTGCATATTAAACTGAACATTGCCGTCATCTACGTCGAGTGATTTTAATAATATATGCGGATTAGAGGCGGTACTCGCGTTTGTCCCTAAAGTAAGGGTAACATCATAAGATTGACCTACACCGTCTGCAAGCGAAACAGCACCCCCAGTTAAACTTGTATATGTTTGAGCGGCATCGTCTTTATCAACAATGTCAATAGTCCAAGCACCATTCAACTCAGTGGCTGAAAACTTAATAGATACCTGTGCGTTTGTTTCTAAAGGAGTTAAAATCTTTTTACTAGCATAAAGCTCAGTTGGAGACCCTGTTGTGCCTCCAGCAAAAAATCCATTATTTGGGTAGAGCGTGTCGGCATTAGTAATACCAAATACGTTAGTAGTCCCGTCCCAGTCCTTAAAGTACCAACCGTAATCAACATGTAATTCCTCAATAAACTCGTATGCTATTGTTGATTCTGCGCCACTTTGAAGGTTGAAGATACGGAGCGTTACGCCATCATGAATAGCTACATACTTCTCGTTCTCATCTCTATTTATAAAGTGAACAAAGTTGTCCTCAGCAATAGCACTCGTAAGCAACCTAGCAATGTGCCTAGTGTTAGGACGCTTCTTCAGTCCATCTGCAACAGAGCTAAGAGCGTTTTCCTGCTCCTCACATTGACCAGCAAAGCGTGTTGCGTCAGGTTGTTGAGATACCCCTTGTATGAGGTTAGGAACACTTGTATTGATTAATGCCATTAAGAGATGTCGTAGTTACGATTGATGCCAACTCTAGCTGAGGTGTCATAGTTGTCAAATATAGTTCTGTCTGAGGTGCTACCATCTGCTTCTAGTAGGTTAGCTCTAGCAACGTATTCATCACGAGCAATCAAAGCTTCTAACTCCCTAGACCCTATGATGCGTCCTTGGAATACTCTTGATGCTTTGAGTGTGATGTATCTACGTGCTACCTCTGGTAAGCTGTCCCAATCTAGTAAACGCATTTGGTTTACCGTTAGGTCGCTTGTAAAAGTTGTTGTATTATTCTTACGGTCGAACAAGGTCGCTCCGCGTTGAACAATATCTAATGATGTGTCAATAGGGTCAAACTGTATAATGTCGGCAGGGACAGTAATAGAACCACCAGTTGGTGAATACTTCACTCCTGTCTCAGTATTAAAATGCCACCCTTCCGATTGAACGTCTTTGCTCACTTCGTTAAGTGCAGCGATAGCGACGGAGACAGACACGGGAACTGCTGCGGTGTCGCTAATGCTGTTCACAGGTGATTCACCGATGTGACCTAGCATTGAGTTTACTGCTTCTAGTTGGGTAGTATATGTAGCCATTATTATTTATCTTTCTTTTTAGGAAAACCCTTCTTCATGTTGTCATAGGACTTCTTGGAGACTGTGGATTTCTTCTTACTGCGGCTAATGCCTAGTTTCTTGCGTCGGTTAATATTTTCGTATAGGGACATAATTTAACATTTCCATCGTTTAAGGGCTAAAGCTTTACGAGTAGGACGACCCTTAGAGTCTTTCATGGCTCCTTTAACACCTGACATTCTTGCACAGAAGCTACGCTTTCTAGCGCCTCCCTTGGGCTGTGGTGCTTTAAGATTAGAACCTGTCTTCTTATTATAGTAGTCACGACCTTTCTTGGTGAGACCGCCTTTATCAGACTTGTGTTCTTTTCGTAATGATACGCCTTTTCGTTTCATAAAATAAAAAAGCCCTCCAAGGGATTGACCAAGGAGGGCTTTGAATTTAGAGGGTTTTAAGCAGGAAGAATCTTCACTGCACACTCAGGGCGAAGGACACCATGACCCATTGCATATTTAGCAACGAATAGTGTACCTTGACGCTCGATTTGGTACTCGGACTCTGTAGCGAGGTCGAGAAGCTTAACTGTACCGATAGCTTCCTTAGTACCAACGAGGATACCATGTTCACCACTGTTGTTAAGCGCAGAGAAGTCACCATTGTAACCTACTCCACTTCCAACGAAGGGGTCGTTGTTAGCAGAACCATCATCATTGTCAGCGTTGGTTTGGTCATTAGACCCACCAGTACCAGCAGTAGAGATGTTGCCTTCAGCGATAACTTCTAGGAAGTTGCTGCTCTTCTTGAGTTGGATACCTGCAACTTCAACGATTGAACCGCGAGCAGCATCAGCAGAACCACCAGAGGTGTCCTTGTTGATAGCAACATTATCAGCAGTCAATAGCTTGTAGTATTGAGCAGGAGTTACGATAGCGAAACGTCCTTCACTTGGAGCATCTACTTCGTCAAGCTTAGTAGCAGCCGCATAGAGTGCGTCAACGATACCAGCAGTGGTGTTAGTAGTTGCACCAGCGATGGAGTTACCACCAGCTTGTGGAGCAGAAGCGCCAGCAGAAGCAGCAGCGAAGAGAGTCTTCATTGTTGCGATGTCGAAGCGTTTTGCGAGAGCCTTACCAAGTTCAGAAGCATAAATGCTACGAACGTCGTAGTGACTCTTGAGTTCATCAATGTTAGCAATGAATGTGGACGATACAAGAACATCATCAATAGTGATGACACGCTCGTTCATTCCAATGCTGCTAAGCATCGAGTTACCAGAGTCAGCGATGTTGACTCCAGGTGTATGATATTTTGCAGTAGCGATTCCTGATACTGGGAACTGAGCAGACTTACCTGATGTGATTGTACGCATCAAGTGCAAGTCCTTCATGACATTGTTCTGTTCAAAAGCAGTCAGGATTTCTCCTGAGAAGACTTTGAGAAACAATGCATCATTGTCAGAACCACCAGAAATGAGACCACTGCGACTTGGGGCTGTATTACCATTTGCCATAGTTTTTTCTTTCTTTTATTGGGGTTAGTTTTAGTTTATTGTTTTTGTCTTCGATTATCTGCTTACCAAATGTTATCCTCCTCGGAGGGCATTGTGCTTATTAATCTTAAACGAAAGTTATAGGAAGGTCATAGCTCGTTGAGCATAACCCTCCAGTCGTAATTGTTTACGGTCACTGATAGGATGATGTACTCGTCTCCAAGCACCACCACCACCATTCCATATAAACAACCAATGCTTTACAGTCGGTTCTATTCCTTGTCTTTTAATATGTTTTGAATAGTGCGCCAGAACTGTATAAGCGATTTCTTTAGAAATTCTTGGGTCGAAACAATCTTCATGTACAAGACTTTGACCGCTGATACGATTGAAGTCTTTAACCATAATACTCGTAATTTGATAGAAGCCAAAAGCTTTACCATTGTCACCAATGACGTTAGGCTTACTATTCGGATACACTTCCCACAAAGGGATTTTTGACACGAATCTGGAGATTGACAGATTTTCATTTGCTTTTAATTGGGGGATTAGGAATACAAGAAAAGATAATAGTATTAGATAGGATTTCATTCATCTTATTTCTTTTTTTTATTATGGAAGTCAAAAAGAATTTTTACTTTTTCTGAAAGAGATTCAACGTTGTAGTGCATCCGAGCCATTACAATAATTAGAGTAATTATACCAATAAGGATTGGTGTCATGGATGAGACAACATTGAGAATCTCTGTCATTTAATTTGAGACGAGCCAAAGTAGAAACCTACGATGGCTAAAGCGGTTTGTCTGATTTCAGGGAGGATTACGAATCCTTGAACGGTTTCCCATTGGACACTTTTAAATAGCCCTAGAAAGCCTCCAGTCTCTCTGGCAACGCTGACACCCACGTCTGTCCATGCGAACACGAACGGGGCAACTACGATGGCAAAGACAGTGGAGACCACTAGGAATCTACGAACTAATACACCACCATTACGTTTGGCAGCGGCATCAGCCGAGGCATCTGCTGTCTGCTGTGTCGTAATCATGCGCTCAAATTGACGGGCTTGGTTTTCCATCTGTGCGCCAATGAGTTTCATTACGAAACCACTGACACCACCTCCGAGCATTGCTATTAGTTCTGGGGTCATAATTAAATTGCGGTTGTGACTGAGAGTCGTTGTTCAACTAGTTTTCTGTATCCTGCATCTTCAGCATACTTAGGGTCACGCATAGCACGAGTTACCTCAGCGGCAGAACCATATGGCTTTACACCAGCGTCAGAAGCAGAAGTTCCACCTTTTTCAAGGGAAGGTTCTCCACCACCTAGCGCTCTGTATTGAGCATATAAGCCTTTGACTGCAACATTTGCTTGGCTTACTGTGCCGCTCTCAACAATAGTGTTGAAGGCATCTAGCTCATCATCAGCTAAGTTTTCACCAGCCCATTTAGCCATAGCGTCATACTCACCTTCACCACCCACAACCTTGTGGATGTTTGCAGTCTGAGCGTCGACTAATGATTGTTGACCAGCGATGTATGCGTTGACCATTTCACGGGAGAGACCAGCTTGTTCAAGACTTTCATAGGTCTTGTCAGATAGCTCTCCTTTATTAGAAAATTCTTCTGTGGCACTTGAGATAACATTGTCAGAAGGTTCAGAAGTTTCTTTAGGTTTAGCTTCTTTACTTTCCTTGGTGTCCTTTGGTTCTGATAGTTTCTTCTCAGCTTCGGAATAGGCTTTAGCCATATCTTCTGGTGTGTCAAACTTCTCAGGCAACCACTCAGGGCGCTCACTTTCAATAGGGGTCTCGGTCTCTTCAACCTTTTCAGATTCAGATACGATAGATTGACCTCTAGCTTTTGCGGCTTCGTCTTGCATTGCCGCTTGTTTTTCTAGTGAGATATTTTCGTCCTCACTGTGTTCTTGTATAACTACTCTTTCCATTATTACTCGCTTGCTTCTACTTGTTGATTCATATTCGCTCCGTCTTGAGCTTGGCTTAACTGGCTACTAATCGCATTTACGCCATTAGGTACAGCAGCTTGCATCATCGCTGCTTGTTGGGCTTGCTGTGCCTCTTGCTGCATCTGTTCAGGACTCTTGATTAACTCTTGAGTCTTGATACCCAGAGAGGTTGCTCTACGTTTGAAGTATTCACTTACATTAACGAACTGAGCGACAGCTTCAGCACCAACAACTTGAGCTGCTCCAGCTAGGAACAAGTCAAGTTTCTGTAAATCATTACCACGACCTAGTGCTTCAACACCTGTAATGATAACAGGGTTGACTATATCCTTAGGTAGTTCAGGTAACGATTTCTTTTTCTTCATTACTACCAACAGTCGGTTGACCATAGGCATCTGAAGTTCTGTACTAAGTAGAGAGTAGAGACCACCGAGGGCAGACTCTAGTTCCATACTTAACATTCTTATCTCTTCGGCAGTCACACGTTCGGCTTGGCGAACAACTCCTGAAGTAAGTAAGAAGGCGTGTCCAAGTCTATCTTTGATTTCTCTGATAGTTTCTTGGGCAACACGAAAGTCATTAAATTTATTAAGCTGTAGAACCGATACGTCCTGTGCGTTACCTTGGGTGATAGCACCATTAGGTGACTCAGCTAGTGTCCTTGCTCTGGTTGTACCATTAGGATTAACCATGAATAGAACCTTGGCTGCTGCTGCACTACCCTCAACGATTGCTTGGGTAAGGGTCTCAAGTGACTGAAGGTCTCCGAGGTATTCTTCTACATAACCACGACCATAGTCTTCACCATCAACGCGAGTAAAGCGAAGAGGGATGAATGGGTTCTTGTCGAGTTTGTATTTACCTTCAGAGGAGGGGATACGAATACCATTGATGTCTTGATAGACAAACCAGTGGTCACTCTTACGGCACACTGCTGTGTAAAGATTGATAGCCTCGTCAGCACTTTCTCCTTGGACACCTACGAGTTCTTTCAACTCATCGGATAGGGTCATATAGGAAAGTGTTTCCTTGGTGCAGATGTATAGGGTATTACCCATAGCGTCACGCTCAACACAATAACGGTCGAGATGGAATACACGCATACCTCCGTCATCAGGCATATATACTAAAGCATTACCAGAAATGATAAGATTCTTTAGTGCTTCATGGATAGCAACGCGATAGGTCTCACGACTAATCTCATCCATCACAGAATCTTCTACTTGTTGAAGTCCTGCTTCGATTTCAGACAGCACACTTGCATCAGCGCCTTCGGCTGCCAAAGCATACTTGTCTACGTTTAATCTAAAAAAGGGGGCGTTGGGGGGTAGAAGTGCCAACAGTAATTTAGAAGCGAGGTTGTTTACTCCTCTTGCCCCAACGCCTTGAAATGGTGTCTCTAACCGTGAATGAGAACCGAAGCCCTCATCAGGCATTACATAAGGTAAAGTTAATTTAGATGCTTGTCTTGCTCTGTCTAGGTATTGGTATCGCTTCCCTTCAAGGGAGGTGTATAAGCTTTCGGCAGATTTGTTACTCATAAATATATTAGTCCTCTTCGACTTCTAGGGGTGAATAGGCATCAACAGTAGCGGACTCTTCGGACTCGTCGAGGTCATACTCAGAAACATCTAAAGCCCACATACCGTCAGCCGTAGGGACTGGCTTAGTCAACCATCTGGTTCCCTTGCCTTCAGTCCAGTAGGAGAAGTTGTTGTCTTTACCTTCTTCATCGGCTCGCTCAATGGCGGCTTCTTCGCTTGCGTAAATTAGATACATTAGTAGATGTCGTATTGATTGTTAATGTTAGCTTCGATGGCGGGACGGTTGGCTGATTGGTTGGAGGTATAAAGAATAAGTTCTTTTATTCCACCATTTAGCGGATTAACTCCACTAAGACTTGAGTCTCCAATGTCTAAGCGGGTAAGTCCATCTACACCAGTAGTTCCAGAAGCAGTAGTCCCATCAACTCCAATCACAGAACTAGTCCCATTGAACAGGTCGAATCTTAGGTAATCTCTATCAACTACATAAGCGGCTCCTTCTAATGTAGCCGAACCCGTGCCTGTTGAGTAAATAGCGTGTTTATTAGAAGACCTATAATAACCAGCTTGATTGGTATTAGTTCCGTATATTCCATGAGTTTGTGAAGCAACATTAGTGTTACTGACTGTAACGATTGAATTTGGTTGAGCAGAAGCGCTTAAAGTAATGCTATCAAAAACTTGACTGCCTTCAAACAGTAACTCACTTAAGAAAGTGCCAGCACTAACAATCTTGGGTTGGTTTGTAGCAGTTAGTTGCACGGCATCCTTGCTGTTACCTGACTGGTCATACCATTTGGATACCTTAACGTCATTGTTTTCTGAATAGAATTTAATGTTAGAGACTTCAAAGGTAACTCCTGTGTCTCCTCCTATTTGGATGTGAGTCCTAATAGCCACCGAAGAGTCTTTAATCAGAGTCCCTTTAACAAAAGTCCACTCATCCTGCACTAGCCCAGTAACGGTAATTTTATTTGAGGTGCTTGTTGCGTAAGGTCTAAAATATAAGTTGTCACTAGAACTACCGCTTGTACGCTTTACATACGCCTCAACGGTAACTGTCTTGTTTGGGGCTGATGAACCTATTCTGTTAACATTGAAGGCGTTACTAAAATACCAGTTATGACCAAAACCATGTGAGTCGCCTGAGCCAGTAAAGGAATATTTTTCAGTATTATTAAACCCACCAGTAGCACTAAAAGAAAGGTTATTAGCAAGGTAGTCTGACGAGCCTACAACGGGAAATGTTATTCCATTGGTAGTTACGTTTTTCGTTGTAGTTCCAGTGCTGTCTAAATACTTAACAGATTCATTAGCAAAAGCCTCCAGTGTACCGTTAGCTACTTCCTTGGCTAAGAATTCACGCTCGTTGTTATCACTAACACGACGAACACGGACAACCTTGTTGTTACCCGCTTTGTCGTTAAGGTCACGTAGCGAATATGCGGCAGCAGCCCCACCAACTACTTTACTTAGTAGCGGACGAGACTCACCCTTGCGGTCTGAATCTATTACTTGTGCTGTGCGGTCTACTGTGACTATCTCTGGTGCGGGAGTAATTACTATTCCCGCTGAGACAAACGCACTTAATCCATCCCAAGGAAGGGCTTTTGAAAATGTGGTTACGGGTAAGTTAGATACTGTTATATTTATGTAAGGGTCATTGTCTGATGAGTCTTCTAATATCCATCCCACACTTGACCCGTTAACATTTGTATTAATAGAATCTGCTGATAATGCCCCGTCACCTCCCTCTTGATTCCAAACAGAGCTAGTAGTTGATGACCTTGTATATACACCGCTAAATCCTGCCATAGAGACACCATTATCATCCACCGCAGTAATGGCTAATTTTATTTTGGTAGTGGAGTCGGCAAGAGGTTGAGACACCTCCATAGTTCTTACACCTGCAAACCTATCACGATTAAATGTGAAAGGTTGACCGTTTACCGTTAGGGTTCTATCTGCCATTTATATTAGTAAGAGATATTTGCACCTGTGCCGCTTGAGCCAGTGTTGACTGAAGAGCGACGAATAGTTAGAGCAGAAGTACCACGCTTCCTAGAGGAACCACTACGGTTCTTAAGAGCTTTGTTCTCCACCGTCTTAGCTGTCTTAGTAGGAGGGGGAGGAGCAGCGGGTGGTGGCACTGGGTCTGGTATTTTAGGGGATGACATGCACATGGTATTATTCTTTCGTTAGGATATTTTCGTTTTGAATCTCGAATTGATGGGTAAGAAAGTTAATGACCGAGCGTTGTCCATTATGAAAGTCCATATCTCTTAATGACTTACCCGTATCAAAATCTTTTTGAGGGAAGTTTTCGACCAAAGCTTTGAGTAGTTGTGGATGTATTGGGGGAAATGAGTCAGCCATAATTACCTTTCTTCTTGGTTCGATACTTCATATTCCCTCTTCCTTATGTCATCTAACGACTTAGGTAACTTACCATTCTTAATCCATTCTTCAGTTTGAACNAGACACATGGCGTTCCAAACGATAGCACCAGCGTGGTCTTCACTCTCATCNCCTTCGATGAATTGCCATAGGTGTCTATACAAACTATCTATGTATCTACTGAGTGGAATACCCTTAGTCCAGTTGTCACGACCATACTTATTAGCTCCATCCTCAAAGCGTTTAGAGGCAGCTCGTAGTGCAGCGATGGGTAGCAACGAGGGCATCCCTTTTCCCTCCATCGCATCTCTCACTGCACCTGTGTCAAACTCTGAGCGTTTACCACTGTCAGGTAATGTTACTTTCTTGGTGTCCATAGTTTTATCTTTTTAGTTTCTAAGTTGTAATGTTGTTTCTGTAGGATGTAGGCTAGTCGTGCTGTGAGTAGGGCATCATCTTCTGTGAGGTCATGCTTCTTATACTCATCAACAACGGTCTTCCACGTAGCACCATTCTTATCTAATATCTTTTCTGCGGTCTTAATGCCAACACCCTTGAGACCTTTGTATCCATCAATAGCGTCACCCGTGAGTGTCTGAATAAGGTGGAAGCGTTTAGCTTGCTTTAACTTTGTAGTAGTGACCTCATCCTTCAAGTGGTTATACCAAGTGATGGGCAATGTACCGAAGTCCTTGTCACCGCTCACCGCTATGGTATCCTTGGGGTTCCTCGTGCAGAGAACACCGATGAGGTCATCAGCTTCTAAGTCATCGACAATCAACCCGTTGTGATAGTCATACATATACTCAGTTAATCCCTTGATACCCAACGGCTTACGCTTGTCGGAACGGTTAGACTTGTAGGCTGGATAGAGGTCATGACGGAAGTTAGTCTTACTACTAATGCACGTAATGTAATCAGTAGCTTTTAACTTCTTCATGATACCCTCAACGAGTTCGTCTACCTTTGCGGTAGCCGCTGCCTCTGAAGAATGAAGTGTCCATATATCATCATCCCATTTAGTTTCCACCTCTGATGAAAACGCTGCACGATATATAATCATATCGCCATCTATCATTATTGTTTTAGCGCTCATATTTCTTTTTTGAATGTTTCTAGTTTGGTTATAAGTTTGACTAAGTGAATACGCTGTAGCTCTAGACTACTGAGGGTTTGCTTAAGCTCATCAATCTTAACTTCTAAACCCAGCACAATAGATTCTTTTACTAAGTGTTCAGCCATTAGTGTGTATCCTTCCAGTTGTTTCCTACTTTATATTCACCATCGAGAGGACACTTGAAGTTCAAGTCATCGCCTGCTTTGGTAATTGCTTTGACGAATAACTCTCCAAGAACTGGAGCATCCTTCTCGTCACAACTAAACTGCACCTCATCGTGAACATTCGCGTGCATCAGATAGAACCTTGGAGCCTCCTCCGCAAAGTTCACTAGGGCTTGTTTCATTATGACTGCACCCGCTGACTGCAACAGTAAGTTGAGTGCTGAGTGTGCTGAACGACAGGGTAGCTTGCGTCCATCAAGACCGATGAGTGAACCGACTGATGTGACCTTAGCTTCTACTGCTGTTACTAGCTTGCTGTATGCTGGTAGGTTCTTCTTGAAGTTACCCTTGAGGCGCTTGCCTTCTTTAGAACTACCACCAACAATAGAACCAATCTTGGCATCACCTGCACCATATAGTGTGGCATAGATGAAAGTCTTAGCTTGGTCTCTTGTTTCTAGTCCTGCTGCTTTTTGATTAGCAGTATGGATGTCACCTTCAAGGATAGTCTTAGCATACTTACCGTTGTCCCAAGGGTATAGATAGTGAGCAAGGCATCGTAGTTCTAAACCACTAGCATCACATCCTACTAATACCTTACCCTTTGGTGCAGTGAATAGTTCTCTACACTCACCACCATAGGGACTACGGACGGATGGGACTTGAGCTACGTTTGGTGATTGATGGGTGCATCGACCACTGATAGCACCATTAGTATTTATACCGCCATGTATCTTACCCTCACGCTCTAACTTAATCCAAGCTTGGTTACCTTCCATGAGTTGTCCAAGTCTTTTGGAGATGGTCAAGAACTGTAGTAGCTTGAGAGACTCCGCAGTGTTAATCTCTTTAAGAACGCTCTCATTTATAGCAGGGCGCTTACCATCAAACGCATCAGGCTTCCATCCTTGCTCCATCAACCTAGCGGATATTTGGTCACGACTGTTGGGGTTGAATGGAATAGATTTAGTTTTGCGGTCTCCCTTAACACACTCGTTAGCTTTGTAGCCAACCTCTAGCATAGCTTTCTTTGTAGGAAAGGCATCACCATTAAGGTTCTGCCATTGGAAACTTTTTGTTTCTTCAACGATAGGAGGAAAAGCTTTTTGTAGCTCGGACTCTATCTCGCACCTCTCAAGCATCAGCCTCTCCATAAGTTCAACAGCTTTTCTATTATCAAAAGGAAACCCGTTGTATTCTTGGAGACGCATTTGGGTAGCGAACTTATGCTCAAGCTCTATCATTTGTTCTGATGGATGTCTGCACTTTAACCACAGATACAAAGCAGAAGTCACACGAACATCTTGCTCGCAGTAATCTTGCATCTCTTGTGTCCACTGTGACCAGTCCGCTGTCTCACCATAGTTATCCTTGAGGATACCTAGTCGAGTTCCCCAAGCCTTGAGTGAGTGTGAGCCTATTAGCTTAGTGTCAAAGTCTACACGCTTGAAGTCATCGTTGCGTACATCTGGAAAGATGCACCGAGCCAACACCAAGGTGTCTATCACGTTGTCGTGAGTGAACCCATATAACTTCCGTAGGGCAGGGACATCGAACCCTATGACGTTGTGTCCTACAATAGTATTAGCGTTCTTTAACTTCTCAAGTCCTTCTTCAATGTTACCCGCTACTGTGCTGTAGCTGCTCATCTCTTGAGTGTATGACTCGTAGATGGATAAACAATGTAGTGTGTCTAGGTCACTGAGCGTTGCCCAGTTTTTAATTCCGTTTGTCTCTATATCAAATGTCAGTGTGTTCATTTCAATTCCGTTAATCGTTCTAGTGGTAAGAGGATGCCCTTGCTGGAGTTCTTGTCTCCACCTCGTTTATCCATACTGCTTCCCTTCATTGGCTCTATTATCTCTTTGAGTTTGGTTGTCTCAATGAAGATGAAAAGATTCTCGAAAGCAAAGCACCAGTAGTCTGCTTCGGAGCGAGAGATACCAGAGGGCTTGCCCCTTGATTCATATTCAATATATAGGTTGCCAGTAGTCTTTGCTTTAAGGTCTCTTTTGACCTCAATCTTTTTGTCTTGTAAAAGGTCAGCCACTTGCTTCTCAGCAATCTGTCCCACCTTGAGGTCGTATCTGAAGTTTGAACAATATTCCATAATTTAAAAGTAATTTTCACCTGTCTCTCCCTCTATAAACTTTTCCTCTGTTAATCGTCCTGTCTCTACTTGCCACCTTAAGTTGCAAGCAACACCAGTATCACCACTGAATCTATTCTTCAGGACTCTTACTGATGTGAGATGTTTACTCTCTGCGTCTTGTTGGTTCCGCTCTAAACCAATAACCATATCGCTTAGTTGTGCGATACCTGCCGACCCTCGGAGTTGTGCTACCGATGTGGTTGCACCGTCTTCGTGTCCTCTACCTTCTGGTCGCTTCAAGTGACTGACAAGTATGACACCCATCTTGCACTCTTCCACCAAGGCACGAAGCTTTGTCATTAGGTTGTCTATCATCCGACGTTCATCACCTTCAGAGCTACCTGAGATAACGAT
>JGI24513J20088_1000094_pt1 | contig 16050 bp, 11 predicted proteins | sample LinPmetageLP36_FD_20088 | JGI IMG/M metagenome (IMG submission 20088)
AAACTCACACTTGGATTGCAATTGATAATAAGAATACAGAGGCAATGGTAGGGCTTCACAAATCACACAAATGGGACAAGTTAAGGACCTTGCAGCAGCGAGGATTAATTGAGTTACAAACTTGTAAAGGTAAGGCTCCCAGAGCCAAGATTATTGTACCAAGTTTGCATTAATAATTCACCGTACAGCAGCTGGGGAATTCAAGGTAACTGCAACATGCAGATTGTTAGCAGATGTTAGCAACTAATTTAATAAAAACGTAATTGTTTAGTGATGTTTAGGTCATTAGAAAAAGTTTTGAACGTGTCCAAGAGGCCGTCATAACTTAGCCAAAGTTACCTTTACGACACCTCGAAAATTACGTTTAATAACTTTGAAATGTATACTTTTGTATACTTAAAATGTGTGCTGATGTGTACTCAGTTTCTTGGTCCATGATCAATGCTTAATGATGCTAACTACATGTTTAAACCTGACCATGATTTGCGAAGCATTAACCACGGTCCAAGGTGGTATAACAAATTATTAATAATACTTTTTCTTGGCTGGAGTTCTGGTGTCCAAATCAATCTCCAGCCTAGAGGGTTTACCAAAAAATAAAAAAAAATTTCATATTTATTCTGGGACTTTCATTTAAAAATTCTAAAAAATTTAAGAGGTTAACTATTTATTTTGAAAACATTTTCAAAGCCCTTAACTGTCTAAAACAAGCTATATAGGTCTAACTACTGGGACCCCTTTTTAGATAAAGGGTATACGGTCTTTTTAAAACTTTCTAAATTGCGAATGGGTCTGGTACCTCTATCTATCTATCTTCTTCTATCCGTATGTATCTATCTAAATTGTTAACTAATGTTAACCGAGTGTTGCGTAGCAACACGAGGTGAAGCGAAGCGATACCTTAGTATCGCTGAGTGTGCAGTTGCTCCAGCAACTGCATCAAGAGAATGCACTACCGTCGGTTAGACTTGGGCCGATTTAAACTGCGTGAGATATATGCATAGGGACTCCATAGATGACTCAGGATTCATGTTAGAGGTAAATTGGAATCTGTGTCTGTCTTAATTTTAATGCTGCTTAAACTGCTTCTATGGCCCAAATAACGTGTGCAAGAATTGTTGTTTAACTAGCAAAAAGATTCATGAGTAATGTTTATTTTTATAGATTCAAAATGCAACACCCTACACAATTTATGAGTCTAAATTTTAAAAGTAGAGTTCCCATAGAGTTCCCAAATAAAAGTTTTTTTTCTGGTAAGCCAGAATCAGTATGGTAACTTAATTATAGAAGTGTTTTGATTTAGGGTATTTGATTACAAATCAATTGCTCTACCAGCTGAGCTACAAGGGCTTTTGTTTTCGTAGTCAGTTTTTAGTGCAATAAGTCATATTAATCAATCCCAAATAAGAAACGTTTCTAAATGAAAGTAGAAATGTTGTTATGAAAAGTTGCTCAAATGTTCACGGTCAATGGAGTTCCCATAGAGTTCCGAACGACCAAATAGAACATTATAGAGTTCCCGTAGAGTTCCCGTTTCCAAGGTCAGATTGGGAACTAACTTGTAAAGCATCTTCTATTTCACTCGTGTATCAGAAACCAACTAACAAAAAGGGACACCATGAAAATAGAAAAACAAATCAGAAATAAATATACGAATGCAATGATCAGTAAATTGCAGAAGAAGAATCAGAAATACTATGTGCTGGATTCGGAGGTCATTGGACTTAGAATCTATGTCCAGCTATCAGGAGAAAAATCTTTTTATCTCCAAAGATACATCAAGGAATTTAAGTATTCCAAGAAAACGAAGATCGGAGATTTTCCAGAAATGAGTATTACTGCTGCAAGAAAATTAGCAGCTTTAATCAAGGCAGATAATGTTCAGGGCAAGGACCCAATAGTTGCTGCTGCTGAACGTGCAGAAGAAAAAACTCTTGATGATGTGTTACAAGAATATTTGATTAAAAAACACGATCCACGATCAAAGAACAAACATAAACAAAAAGCTGAAAAAAGTAGCATTGATGCATGGCTATTAGGTAAGACTAATGATGCTAATATCCTATCTATATGGAAGAAAAATAGAGATGATGTTAATATTAAATCGCAACAGTTGAGCAAGATTAATTCAGAAACTGTTCTTGATTATCATTCAGCTATTACATTGAAGTCATCATTTGTTGCAAATAGAATGGTTGGAGTAGTGCGTAAGCTTTTTAATTATGCAAAAGCAAAAGGCTATTTTTCAGGTGAGAATCCAGCTTCCAAATTAAGGAAGAAATTGAATGAAGAAATATCCGATCATCTTGATTATTACAGTACAGATAAGATGAATAAGATCATTGCTGCTACTTTAAAAAAATCAAAAGTGCATAGCAAAAGAGTTGCTTGTTTTGCGATCCTAGCTTCATTGTTTTGTGGTGGTAGACCTCAATCAGAAGTTATGAATCTAACTACTGATATGATTGATCTTAAAAATAAATGCATACATTATAAAAAATCAAAAGTTGGACAATGGACAAGGCCCATAACTCCAAGAATGATGCAGCATCTTGAATTGATAATTAAACATAGATCAAACGGTGATCCAGTTTTATATTATCCAAAAGATGATTTAAGACATAAGTATTTATTTCCAAATAGTAGTTATGGATTATTACGTAGCAGCAAAAGAGGTTTGAAGCCTTGTAAGTTGTTACATCTAAAAGATGTTAGAAAACTATACGCAGAAATAAAAAAAGATGCTGGAGTTGAGGATAGGGACCTTAAAGCCTTACGTCATACATTTGCAGTTTTCTGTGTATCACAAGGAATTTCTTTAAGGGTTATTCAGAAATACCTTGGACATAAATCAATTAAAACAACTGAAATTTATGCTACTGCAACAGATGAATTTGTTGAAGCTGAATCTAATAAAGTTACGGCTGGTTATGCTGCTTAGTTTCTTGATCCATGAGCCTTGTGCATTTATACTGGGTGCATGGACACCGAAGCGAAATTAAATAAGATTAAGATTCTTGCATTACAAAAAGAGATTCCACTTGATCAGGTTATTAATTATTTAAAAGGTGTTCCGTCCAAGTCAGCAGCTAAAAGAAAAAAGTATAGCTTTGTTTGGCATTGGATCAAACTTGCTAGACCTGTGTATAAGAAAAAAGGTTTTAGTCCAAGACAAGTACATATCAGGTTAGCTAAACACCCAAGATTTCATCATATCATTGACGAAGTACACACTAAAAAAGATAAAGAAAAATTTAANGATAAAAGTTTTAAAGAGTACACAGACAAAAACTTTATAAAAGATTTACCAACAAAAGGTTTATACGCACGTTACAAATTATGTGAACGTTTGTTTAAAGATACTCCATTGGTTAATAAAAAATTCATAGATATCTTATTAAATAAATAATTTCCCCAAGGTCAGTTTGGAAACTATGGTTTCTGGAAACAACTTCTTTTTCATGAGATACGATTTTCATGACAAAACTATTTTATACTCCAAGACAAGCAGCAGAAATTTTAGAAATTTCTACAAGAACACTTGCTAACAAAAGAGCATTGGGCAATGGTCCTCCATTCCTAAAGCTTGAAGGAATTGTTAGATATCCAATAGATGCTTTTGAAAATTATTTGAATCATCATCTTCATCACAATGTGAGGTATGCAAGATGAAGTATCTTTATAACCCAGTAACAAATGATTTAGATAACATTGAAGATGCAGCTGATAAAGCAGAAGCAGATAAATTAGCCCAAGAATCAGGGTGGTTAAATGATGATGAACTTACAACTTATTTAGCTACTAGGCCGTCAGCAGCTGAATCAAAAGGTGCGTTTGAGAAGTTTGTAAAAGAGGGCGAACACAATGCGAAAGTGGATCAGGAAATAATTAATTTCGGAGATAACTTTCAGCCAAATAAAAAACCAATCAAGTCAGACAAGTACGATCCAAATGAGTGGATCATGCATAACCTTGCAATGTATGGAGGTGAAGATTCAAAAAAATTAGACAAACATTTAATTGAAGATGTTCAAATCCAGCCGAATGGTGAGTTGCGTGGAATGATGTCTGGCAAAAACTATGATGCTAAGGAGGCAATCGCAATGAATGAGAAATACGACCGTAACTTTACTAATCCTGAAATTGGTAAAGACAAACAAACATATCTAACTGCTAACGAAAAAGTGTTAGCTAATTTCAATCCAACAGAAGCTTTAAAATATACTGATAAGGGTAGAGATAAAGAAAACGTGCAGTATATGCGTTATGTAAAAGCTAAAGCAAAACGTATTGATAACCTAGCAAAGCTTAAAGATAAAAAAGCTAATCCTAAAAAGTTCAAAAAAGAAAATGAGAAGCTATTTGAAAACATCTTAACCAATATTNAAAAAGGTGTAGACAAAACAGCATTGCTTACAGATGAGCAGAAAAAGGATCCTAAAATAATTGAAATGCCATTGCCTGATTTCAAAAAAGAAATTGAAAAAATGGAAAAAGAAAAAGAAGAAAACAAGGAAGCTTATAAAATTAAACTTCCAAGAGATCCATTGGAATTAAATTTCAAATCAATAATGCTACTTAGTGAATTAGAAAAAGCTAACGAAAGGGTTGGAGGTCTTGCCCAGTTTGATCCTAGACGTAATTTTGCTGGAGGTGGCAATGGCAGCACACCTAAAACACCACAAACATTCCAACGACAAATAGAAGAACTTTATGGAATCCAATTATCAGGTCAGGAAACAATTGCTGAATTAATTGAAATGGTAAGGAGGTTAAGAAATGAAGAAAATTAGAAATAATAGAAACCCAAGATATCAAGAAGCATTAAACTTAGCAGAAGAAAATAATCAGCTGCTTAAAGATAATAATTTTCAAAATGTTTTAGCAGTATCAAATCTTGAAAGTGAAGTTACCAGAATAAAAGGTTACTTGGAAAGATTAGCTGGAAACATAATTCCTAGGAATGAAAAATTAACAGATGCATATTTGAAATTGACTTGCCGATATACCGACATGGTAAGTTTATTAAGAACACGTGAGGATAGACTTGATTTATTTGAACGTGAATTAAAAAATTGTAACCCTGATCATTGGTTAGTTACTGATGAAGAAGAAAACAATGACGAAGAAGAAGAAGAGCCTGAGCCTGAATCTAAACAATTGGAATTTGATTTTGGTCCAGAGTTCATGGAGTACGAACTCAAATATAGAAAAAAACATTAACCCATAAACAAAAGGAAGTATTATTATGGCATTCGATCCAAACAAACACCGTAAGACAAGTCAAAAACTAGCAACGTTACAGAACAATAAACAAACGTTATGGAAGATAGATAAGCCCAAAAAGAAAGATTACGTAAGGATTTACGGCGAAGCACTAGAGGACTTACATGTAGTTAATTGCTTTGATCAACGTGATGGAGGTGGTGAAGAAAAGTTATGGCTTATCCAAGGTAAAACAGATGAAGAAGAAGATAAAATCCTCGCTGCGTTAAACCCAGATGATATTTTAAGAGTTATAGTTGCACCAGTTTATATCCGTGCAAATAAACAAACTTATATCTGGTTAGCAAAACAAGGTAAGGCTTCACTAGATGAGCCACACCCAGTACATTTACAAATACAAGATTGTATTAGAGTTGCACAAAAGAAATGGTGCAAGATATTTTGGGAAAAATCTTCAAAAGCTTATCAATGCACACCACCAGAAAACGCAGAAATATTTGGTGATGTAGATTGGCCTACCGAAGATGAGATACAATTAAATTTAGAAAAATCTTTTAACGATAGAATAATTGATACTGCTGATCATGATGTTGTTAAGAGAACTCTTGGACAAGTGATTTAGTCCATGTTCCTTGATTACATAAAAAATAGATTCCGTGTCGTAGTTATTGATACGGAATTTCAATTTGATGTATCTAAAACATATGTCAAAACACCTCTATGCTTATGTATGAAAGACCTGTCCACGGGCCATGAGTATAAATTCTGGGATCATGAATCTAAAGACATGACGCAGCATCACTTTGATTTTGAATCTACATTGTTTGTTTGTCATTATGCGACGGCCGAGGTTAGTTACTTTCTAGCAAGGTTAATGGGTAGACCACCATTTATTTTTGATACGTGGACGGAGTATGCAAAACTTTATAAGAATAGAAGAAATTCATTATCATTGATAGCTGCTGCTACTGCATACGGATCACNGAATNTAATTAGTGAAGAAGAAAAAAATAGATTTAGGGACATGTGTATTGATCAAGATGCATGGACCAAAGAAAACCAAAACCAAATTTTAGAATATTGTTTGAATGATGTTAGAATGGGTGAAGATGTATTCTTAGGAGTGGTTAAAGATTTAGAAACTATCTGTGGTAAGGATTATGAAATTTTATTAGAACAAGCTATGGCAAGAGGTCAGGCTATGGCATGTTTTGCAAAGTGTCAGCAGAATGGAATTCCAGTTAACAACACAGCTATTGCCGAGTTCAATGCATTCTGGCCAGATGTTAAACACCATGTCATTCAAAGACTAAATAAAAAAGTAAATCTGTATGATGAAAATTCTAAATTTAGTAATGTAAAATTTAACGATCTTGTAACAAAATTAGAGTTAATAAGAGAATGGCCACGTACTCCGAAAGGTAAACTAAAAACAAACAAATCAACTTTAGAAATATATTCAGATGCATTCCCTGAAATATATGATTTCAAACAAGTAAAAGGCTTGTTGGATTCAGCCAAACTAGCAGCATATCAAATTTCAGAGGACGGACGTTATAGGCCTGATAATGGCTTTAAACCTTTTGGTACTCATACTGGAAGATGCAGCCCTAGTTCTAAATGGATATTTGGGACCAGCAAATGGGGCAGAAACTTTATGAAGCCCAGCTTTGGAAATGTTTTAGTTTATTTAGATTACAAATCAGAAGAGCCTTTTGTTGCAGCAATGTTAAGTGGAGATAAAAATTTATTAGCTTCTTATCTTACTGGAGATATTTATTTAGGTACTGCAAAACTTGCTGGTTTAATTCCAGAAGATGCAAAAAGGGAAGATCATGAAGATATAAGAGAAGCTTTTAAAGTTATTGTATTAGCAACTAACTATGGAATGGGAATGAGTTCTATTTCTAAAAGTTTGAAAAGATTTGGATTCAATGCTTCGGAAGCTGCTGGGTTGATGCGTAAGTATAAAGAACTTTATCACGATTATTTTGAATGGCTTGAAGTTAGAACTAATCATGCCCAGATGCATGGTTACATTTCTACATCAATGGGTTGGGATAGACACTTTGCAGAAAATAGTTTTATCAATCCACGTTCCCTTATGAATTGGTCTATTCAAAGTGAATCAGCTGAAATTTTACGTAATGCATTAATAAGATTAACAGATGCTCATATTAAAGTTTGTGCAACGGTCCATGATGCATTTTTAATTGAGTGTCCTATTCCTGAAAGTGAAGATCAGATAAGAGTTGCTATTAAATGTATGGTTGATGCAGCAAGATACATTGTCGGAGGTGATAAAAATATTATGGTTGATACAGAAAAATATTTTTATTCTTTTAATAAAAAAGGTCAGGACAAAAATGATATTTTTAAAACTATCTTTGAAGAGATTGATAAATATAAAAGGTGGTCAGGTACCGTCGCAAAACATGGTCAAGAGGGTCAATGTTAGTATGTTAATAATAAGTATATATGTATATAATAGCTATGCCTGATAAGTATAACAGCATCATAGGTAAATTTATAAGGGGACCAATATCCATGAATCAATTACTAGAGTTCACTAAACACGGAGTTAACGCAGTTAGAATATTTTTGTATATTAGAATGCAAGAGGGGAAACTTGTTTCAAGTGGAGAATTAAAACCAAAAACTCACACTTGGATTGCAATTGATAATAAGAATACAGAGGCAATGGTAGGGCTTCACAAATCACACAAATGGGACAAGTTAAGGACCTTGCAGCAGCGAGGATTAATTGAGTTACAAACTTGTAAAGGTAAGGCTCCCAGAGCCAAGATTATTGTACCAAGTTTGCATTAATAATTCACCGTACAGCAGCTGGGGAATTCAAGGTAACTGCAACATGCAGATTGTTAGCAGATGTTAGCAACTAATTTAATAAAAACGTAATTGTTTAGTGATGTTTAGGTCATTAGAAAAAGTTTTGAACGTGTCCAAGAGGCCGTCATAACTTAGCCAAAGTTACCTTTACGACACCTCGAAAATTACGTTTAATAACTTTGAAATGTATACTTTTGTATACTTAAAATGTGTGCTGATGTGTACTCAGTTTCTTGGTCCATGATCAATGCTTAATGATGCTAACTACATGTTTAAACCTGACCATGATTTGCGAAGCATTAACCACGGTCCAAGGTGGTATAACAAATTATTAATAATACTTTTTCTTGGCTGGAGTTCTGGTGTCCAAATCAATCTCCAGCCTAGAGGGTTTACCAAAAAATAAAAAAAAATTTCATATTTATTCTGGGACTTTCATTTAAAAATTCTAAAAAATTTAAGAGGTTAACTATTTATTTTGAAAACATTTTCAAAGCCCTTAACTGTCTAAAACAAGCTATATAGGTCTAACTACTGGGACCCCTTTTTAGATAAAGGGTATACGGTCTTTTTAAAACTTTCTAAATTGCGAATGGGTCTGGTACCTCTATCTATCTATCTTCTTCTATCCGTATGTATCTATCTAAATTGTTAACTAATGTTAACCGAGTGTTGCGTAGCAACACGAGGTGAAGCGAAGCGATACCTTAGTATCGCTGAGTGTGCAGTTGCTCCAGCAACTGCATCAAGAGAATGCACTACCGTCGGTTAGACTTGGGCCGATTTAAACTGCGTGAGATATATGCATAGGGACTCCATAGATGACTCAGGATTCATGTTAGAGGTAAATTGGAATCTGTGTCTGTCTTAATTTTAATGCTGCTTAAACTGCTTCTATGGCCCAAATAACGTGTGCAAGAATTGTTGTTTAACTAGCAAAAAGATTCATGAGTAATGTTTATTTTTATAGATTCAAAATGCAACACCCTACACAATTTATGAGTCTAAATTTTAAAAGTAGAGTTCCCATAGAGTTCCCAAATAAAAGTTTTTTTTCTGGTAAGCCAGAATCAGTATGGTAACTTAATTATAGAAGTGTTTTGATTTAGGGTATTTGATTACAAATCAATTGCTCTACCAGCTGAGCTACAAGGGCTTTTGTTTTCGTAGTCAGTTTTTAGTGCAATAAGTCATATTAATCAATCCCAAATAAGAAACGTTTCTAAATGAAAGTAGAAATGTTGTTATGAAAAGTTGCTCAAATGTTCACGGTCAATGGAGTTCCCATAGAGTTCCGAACGACCAAATAGAACATTATAGAGTTCCCGTAGAGTTCCCGTTTCCAAGGTCAGATTGGGAACTAACTTGTAAAGCATCTTCTATTTCACTCGTGTATCAGAAACCAACTAACAAAAAGGGACACCATGAAAATAGAAAAACAAATCAGAAATAAATATACGAATGCAATGATCAGTAAATTGCAGAAGAAGAATCAGAAATACTATGTGCTGGATTCGGAGGTCATTGGACTTAGAATCTATGTCCAGCTATCAGGAGAAAAATCTTTTTATCTCCAAAGATACATCAAGGAATTTAAGTATTCCAAGAAAACGAAGATCGGAGATTTTCCAGAAATGAGTATTACTGCTGCAAGAAAATTAGCAGCTTTAATCAAGGCAGATAATGTTCAGGGCAAGGACCCAATAGTTGCTGCTGCTGAACGTGCAGAAGAAAAAACTCTTGATGATGTGTTACAAGAATATTTGATTAAAAAACACGATCCACGATCAAAGAACAAACATAAACAAAAAGCTGAAAAAAGTAGCATTGATGCATGGCTATTAGGTAAGACTAATGATGCTAATATCCTATCTATATGGAAGAAAAATAGAGATGATGTTAATATTAAATCGCAACAGTTGAGCAAGATTAATTCAGAAACTGTTCTTGATTATCATTCAGCTATTACATTGAAGTCATCATTTGTTGCAAATAGAATGGTTGGAGTAGTGCGTAAGCTTTTTAATTATGCAAAAGCAAAAGGCTATTTTTCAGGTGAGAATCCAGCTTCCAAATTAAGGAAGAAATTGAATGAAGAAATATCCGATCATCTTGATTATTACAGTACAGATAAGATGAATAAGATCATTGCTGCTACTTTAAAAAAATCAAAAGTGCATAGCAAAAGAGTTGCTTGTTTTGCGATCCTAGCTTCATTGTTTTGTGGTGGTAGACCTCAATCAGAAGTTATGAATCTAACTACTGATATGATTGATCTTAAAAATAAATGCATACATTATAAAAAATCAAAAGTTGGACAATGGACAAGGCCCATAACTCCAAGAATGATGCAGCATCTTGAATTGATAATTAAACATAGATCAAACGGTGATCCAGTTTTATATTATCCAAAAGATGATTTAAGACATAAGTATTTATTTCCAAATAGTAGTTATGGATTATTACGTAGCAGCAAAAGAGGTTTGAAGCCTTGTAAGTTGTTACATCTAAAAGATGTNAGAAAACTATACGCAGAAATAAAAAAAGATGCTGGAGTTGAGGATAGGGACCTTAAAGCCNTACGTCATACATTTGCAGTTTTCTGTGTATCACAAGGAATTTCTTTAAGGGTTATTCAGAAATACCTTGGACATAAATCAATTAAAACAACTGAAATTTATGCTACTGCAACAGATGAATTTGTTGAAGCTGAATCTAATAAAGTTACGGCTGGTTATGCTGCTTAGTTTCTTGATCCATGAGCCTTGTGCATTTATACTGGGTGCATGGACACCGAAGCGAAATTAAATAAGATTAAGATTCTTGCATTACAAAAAGAGATTCCACTTGATCAGGTTATTAATTATTTAAAAGGTGTTCCGTCCAAGTCAGCAGCTAAAAGAAAAAAGTATAGCTTTGTTTGGCATTGGATCAAACTTGCTAGACCTGTGTATAAGAAAAAAGGTTTTAGTCCAAGACAAGTACATATCAGGTTAGCTAAACACCCAAGATTTCATCATATCATTGACGAAGTACACACTAAAAAAGATAAAGAAAAATTTAANGATAAAAGTTTTAAAGAGTACACAGACAAAAACTTTATAAAAGATTTACCAACAAAAGGTTTATACGCACGTTACAAATTATGTGAACGTTTGTTTAAAGATACTCCATTGGTTAATAAAAAATTCATAGATATCTTATTAAATAAATAATTTCCCCAAGGTCAGTTTGGAAACTATGGTTTCTGGAAACAACTTCTTTTTCATGAGATACGATTTTCATGACAAAACTATTTTATACTCCAAGACAAGCAGCAGAAATTTTAGAAATTTCTACAAGAACACTTGCTAACAAAAGAGCATTGGGCAATGGTCCTCCATTCCTAAAGCTTGAAGGAATTGTTAGATATCCAATAGATGCTTTTGAAAATTATTTGAATCATCATCTTCATCACAATGTGAGGTATGCAAGATGAAGTATCTTTATAACCCAGTAACAAATGATTTAGATAACATTGAAGATGCAGCTGATAAAGCAGAAGCAGATAAATTAGCCCAAGAATCAGGGTGGTTAAATGATGATGAACTTACAACTTATTTAGCTACTAGGCCGTCAGCAGCTGAATCAAAAGGTGCGTTTGAGAAGTTTGTAAAAGAGGGCGAACACAATGCGAAAGTGGATCAGGAAATAATTAATTTCGGAGATAACTTTCAGCCAAATAAAAAACCAATCAAGTCAGACAAGTACGATCCAAATGAGTGGATCATGCATAACCTTGCAATGTATGGAGGTGAAGATTCAAAAAAATTAGACAAACATTTAATTGAAGATGTTCAAATCCAGCCGAATGGTGAGTTGCGTGGAATGATGTCTGGCAAAAACTATGATGCTAAGGAGGCAATCGCAATGAATGAGAAATACGACCGTAACTTTACTAATCCTGAAATTGGTAAAGACAAACAAACATATCTAACTGCTAACGAAAAAGTGTTAGCTAATTTCAATCCAACAGAAGCTTTAAAATATACTGATAAGGGTAGAGATAAAGAAAACGTGCAGTATATGCGTTATGTAAAAGCTAAAGCAAAACGTATTGATAACCTAGCAAAGCTTAAAGATAAAAAAGCTAATCCTAAAAAGTTCAAAAAAGAAAATGAGAAGCTATTTGAAAACATCTTAACCAATATTCAAAAAGGTGTAGACAAAACAGCATTGCTTACAGATGAGCAGAAAAAGGATCCTAAAATAATTGAAATGCCATTGCCTGATTTCAAAAAAGAAATTGAAAAAATGGAAAAAGAAAAAGAAGAAAACAAGGAAGCTTATAAAATTAAACTTCCAAGAGATCCATTGGAATTAAATTTCAAATCAATAATGCTACTTAGTGAATTAGAAAAAGCTAACGAAAGGGTTGGAGGTCTTGCCCAGTTTGATCCTAGACGTAATTTTGCTGGAGGTGGCAATGGCAGCACACCTAAAACACCACAAACATTCCAACGACAAATAGAAGAACTTTATGGAATCCAATTATCAGGTCAGGAAACAATTGCTGAATTAATTGAAATGGTAAGGAGGTTAAGAAATGAAGAAAATTAGAAATAATAGAAACCCAAGATATCAAGAAGCATTAAACTTAGCAGAAGAAAATAATCAGCTGCTTAAAGATAATAATTTTCAAAATGTTTTAGCAGTATCAAATCTTGAAAGTGAAGTTACCAGAATAAAAGGTTACTTGGAAAGATTAGCTGGAAACATAATTCCTAGGAATGAAAAATTAACAGATGCATATTTGAAATTGACTTGCCGATATACCGACATGGTAAGTTTATTAAGAACACGTGAGGATAGACTTGATTTATTTGAACGTGAATTAAAAAATTGTAACCCTGATCATTGGTTAGTTACTGATGAAGAAGAAAACAATGACGAAGAAGAAGAGCCTGAGCCTGAATCTAAACAATTGGAATTTGATTTTGGTCCAGAGTTCATGGAGTACGAACTCAAATATAGAAAAAAACATTAACCCATAAACAAAAGGAAGTATTATTATGGCATTCGATCCAAACAAACACCGTAAGACAAGTCAAAAACTAGCAACGTTACAGAACAATAAACAAACGTTATGGAAGATAGATAAGCCCAAAAAGAAAGATTACGTAAGGATTTACGGCGAAGCACTAGAGGACTTACATGTAGTTAATTGCTTTGATCAACGTGATGGAGGTGGTGAAGAAAAGTTATGGCTTATCCAAGGTAAAACAGATGAAGAAGAAGATAANATCCTCGCTGCGTTAAACCCAGATGATATTTTAAGAGTTATAGTTGCACCAGTTTATATCCGTGCAAATAAACAAACTTATATCTGGTTAGCAAAACAAGGTAAGGCTTCACTAGATGAGCCACACCCAGTACATTTACAAATACAAGATTGTATTAGAGTTGCACAAAAGAAATGGTGCAAGATATTTTGGGAAAAATCTTCAAAAGCTTATCAATGCACACCACCAGAAAACGCAGAAATATTTGGTGATGTAGATTGGCCTACCGAAGATGAGATACAATTAAATTTAGAAAAATCTTTTAACGATAGAATAATTGATACTGCTGATCATGATGTTGTTAAGAGAACTCTTGGACAAGTGATTTAGTCCATGTTCCTTGATTACATAAAAAATAGATTCCGTGTCGTAGTTATTGATACGGAATTTCAATTTGATGTATCTAAAACATATGTCAAAACACCTCTATGCTTATGTATGAAAGACCTGTCCACGGGCCATGAGTATAAATTCTGGGATCATGAATCTAAAGACATGACGCAGCATCACTTTGATTTTGAATCTACATTGTTTGTTTGTCATTATGCGACGGCCGAGGTTAGTTACTTTCTAGCAAGGTTAATGGGTAGACCACCATTTATTTTTGATACGTGGACGGAGTATGCAAAACTTTATAAGAATAGAAGAAATTCATTATCATTGATAGCTGCTGCTACTGCATACGGATCACNGAATNTAATTAGTGAAGAAGAAAAAAATAGATTTAGGGACATGTGTATTGATCAAGATGCATGGACCAAAGAAAACCAAAACCAAATTTTAGAATATTGTTTGAATGATGTTAGAATGGGTGAAGATGTATTCTTAGGAGTGGTTAAAGATTTAGAAACTATCTGTGGTAAGGATTATGAAATTTTATTAGAACAAGCTATGGCAAGAGGTCAGGCTATGGCATGTTTTGCAAAGTGTCAGCAGAATGGAATTCCAGTTAACAACACAGCTATTGCCGAGTTCAATGCATTCTGGCCAGATGTTAAACACCATGTCATTCAAAGACTAAATAAAAAAGTAAATCTGTATGATGAAAATTCTAAATTTAGTAATGTAAAATTTAACGATCTTGTAACAAAATTAGAGTTAATAAGAGAATGGCCACGTACTCCGAAAGGTAAACTAAAAACAAACAAATCAACTTTAGAAATATATTCAGATGCATTCCCTGAAATATATGATTTCAAACAAGTAAAAGGCTTGTTGGATTCAGCCAAACTAGCAGCATATCAAATTTCAGAGGACGGACGTTATAGGCCTGATAATGGCTTTAAACCTTTTGGTACTCATACTGGAAGATGCAGCCCTAGTTCTAAATGGATATTTGGGACCAGCAAATGGGGCAGAAACTTTATGAAGCCCAGCTTTGGAAATGTTTTAGTTTATTTAGATTACAAATCAGAAGAGCCTTTTGTTGCAGCAATGTTAAGTGGAGATAAAAATTTATTAGCTTCTTATCTTACTGGAGATATTTATTTAGGTACTGCAAAACTTGCTGGTTTAATTCCAGAAGATGCAAAAAGGGAAGATCATGAAGATATAAGAGAAGCTTTTAAAGTTATTGTATTAGCAACTAACTATGGAATGGGAATGAGTTCTATTTCTAAAAGTTTGAAAAGATTTGGATTCAATGCTTCGGAAGCTGCTGGGTTGATGCGTAAGTATAAAGAACTTTATCACGATTATTTTGAATGGCTTGAAGTTAGAACTAATCATGCCCAGATGCATGGTTACATTTCTACATCAATGGGTTGGGATAGACACTTTGCAGAAAATAGTTTTATCAATCCACGTTCCCTTATGAATTGGTCTATTCAAAGTGAATCAGCTGAAATTTTACGTAATGCATTAATAAGATTAACAGATGCTCATATTAAAGTTTGTGCAACGGTCCATGATGCATTTTTAATTGAGTGTCCTATTCCTGAAAGTGAAGATCAGATAAGAGTTGCTATTAAATGTATGGTTGATGCAGCAAGATACATTGTCGGAGGTGATAAAAATATTATGGTTGATACAGAAAAATATTTTTATTCTTTTAATAAAAAAGGTCAGGACAAAAATGATATTTTTAAAACTATCTTTGAAGAGATTGATAAATATAAAAGGTGGTCAGGTACCGTCGCAAAACATGGTCAAGAGGGTCAATGTTAGTATGTTAATAATAAGTATATATGTATATAATAGCTATGCCTGATAAGTATAACAGCATCATAGGTAAATTTATAAGGGGACCAATATCCATGAATCAATTACTAGAGTTCACTAAACACGGAGTTAACGCAGTTAGAATATTTTTGTATATTAGAATGCAAGAGGGGAAACTTGTTTCAAGTGGAGAATTAAAACCAAAAACTCACACTTGGATTGCAATTGATAATAAGAATACAGAGGCAATGGTAGGGCTTCACAAATCACACAAATGGGACAAGTTAAGGACCTTGCAGCAGCGAGGATTAATTGAGTTACAAACTTGTAAAGGTAAGGCTCCCAGAGCCAAGATTATTGTACCAAGTTTGCATTAATAATTCACCGTACAGCAGCTGGGGAATTCAAGGTAACTGCAACATGTAGATTGTTAGCAGATGTTAGCAACTAATTTAATAAAAACGTAATTGTTTAGTGATGTTTAGGTCATTAG
>JGI24513J20088_1000096_pt1 | contig 15828 bp, 19 predicted proteins | sample LinPmetageLP36_FD_20088 | JGI IMG/M metagenome (IMG submission 20088)
AAAAAACTTGAAACTCCCCCAGCACCAGAAGGTTATGAATATCGCTGGATCAGGGAATCAATTCTAGGTGTAGAAGATGCTAATAACATCAGTTATCGTTTGCGTGAAGGATGGGATCTTGTTCAAGGTTCAGAACTTCCAGCAGATTGGCAACTACCTACACATGGAAGTGATAGAGGAAGATTAGCTGGCGTGGTTCACAACGAAGGTCTTGTTTTGGCAAAACTGCCACTAGAAACTGTACAAGAGCGCAGACAATATTACGAGAATCAAAATCGTAAAAATGTACAAGCATTGGATAACACCATGTTTAGTGATGCGAACAAAGACAGTAAATATGTGAAATATGATTCAAAACGAGACTCCCAAGTTACTTTTGGAAAATCTAAAAGTAATTAACTTATATATTTACAGGAGTTAGAAAATGGCTAATAAAGATGCCGCTTTTGGTTGTAAACCTGTTCGTATGATGGGCGGTGCGCCCTATTCTGGCGGTCAAAGTCGTTACAGAATAGCAAGTGGTGCGACAACCCCAATATTCCAAGGTGATTTGGTAACACAACTCACAGCTGGAGTACTCGGGCGTCACGCAGCTGCAGGAACCGTTCCTATCGTGGGTGTGTTTAATGGAGTTCAGTACACAGATCCAACATCAGGCGATCAGACGTTCTCAAATCATTATCCGGGCAGTATTGCTGCTTCAGATATAATTGCTAACATAATTGACGATCCCAATGTCGTTTTTGAGGTTCAATCAGATGAGGCTTTCCCAGTCGCTGATTTGTTCGGAAATTTCGATATTGTTGAACAGTCACCAGTTGGCTCCACACTCTCAGGAACATCTAATGCAGAACTTGACACCTCAAGTGGTGCGACAACTGCAACATTGCCTTTAAAAGCAATTGATGTCTCTCAGGATCCTTTAAACTCAGACGTTGCGTCTGCCAACACCAATGTTCTTTGTGTGATTCAAAACCACATATGCGGAGCTAAGAGTGCTGGTTTAGCTTAGGAGCATATAATGGCAATTTCGAGAGCGCAGCTCGCTAAAGAGCTTGAGCCCGGACTGAACAGTTTGTTTGGAATGGAATATGACCAACATGGTCAGGAATACAGTGAAATTTTCCAAATGGAAGATAGTTCAAAAGCATTTGAGGAAGAAGTTCTCATTGTAGGCTTTGGCGCTGCACCTGACAAATCAGAAGGTCAATCAGTAGTATTTGATAATGCGAAAGAAAGTTATACAGCACGTTATAACCATTCAACTGTTGCATTAGCATTTGCACTCACCGAAGAAGCAATCGAGGATAATTTATACGACTCCCTTGGGAAGCGATATACAAAAGCCCTCGCTAGATCAATGGCACACAGTAAAGAAGTTACTGCTGCCAATATTTTGAACAATGCTTTTTCATCAAGTCATACAGGTGGAGATGGTAAGAGCTTAATTAACACAGCTCATCCTTTGTCTGGCGGTGGTACTGACGCAAATAGAGCAACTACAATGGCAGATTTAAACGAAACTTCGTTAGAAGCTGCCCTAGTTGATCTTGCAACTTTCACTGATGACAGAGGACTTAACATTAGTGTTATGGCTTCTAAATTAGTCATTCCACCACAATTAATATTTGTGGCTGATAGATTATTAGCATCAGCGAATAGAACAGGAACTGCTGACAATGATATTAATGCTATAAAAAATACTGGCATGATATCAGGCGGTTATGTAGTTAATCACCATCTAACCGATGTTGACGCCTTTTTCTTGACTACAAGTGTCACTGATCAAGGTGAAGGTCTGAAAGGGTTTCAGAGATCAGCGATGTCAACTAGCATGGAACCTGATTTTGCAACAGGCAATATCCGCTATAAAGCCAGAGAGAGATATTCTTTCGGTTTTAGTAACTGGCGTGGTATTTACGGAAGTCAGGGTGCATAATTGAACCAACAGTAGGGTTTATTACTCAACTACTGATTAAGGGTGCTTTCGCACCCTTTTTTTATGCCTAAAATAAATGTAAATTAATTGTATAAATAGTTGTACTTTTGTACAAATATGTTAGTATGTATATGTGGATAATAAATTAAATAACAAAAAAGGAAAAAAAATGGTCAACACTTCTTACACAGAAAACGAAAAGAAAGCATTGCATTTAGTTAATCAAAGCATTTTTGATAATGGTCATTCTTGGGAAGATGATCCTGAGCATGGTTACGAGCATTGGGAGTGGGTAACTTTGCCACAAATGATAGAGCTTTTGGTTTCAGAAGGATGGTCTATCAAATCAGCAGAGGGAACTATTGGTTCAATTGTAGATAAGGATAGAGTGTTCACTTACGCTGAAGATCAGACTGATGAAGGTGAAAAACTTTTTATCTCTAGGTGGACTAATGTTTACAACGATGAAATATTTATCAGTGCCAAGGAAGCAGAAATATTAACTAACAAAGGAATGGCATAAGCCATTTCTAGGAGAAAGTGGTATGAGCAAGAAAGCAAGCATGAGCGAGTCTCGATTAATTAATAAAATTGAGAAAGAGTTTCCAGAAGCCAAGCCAACACCAGCATCACATTTTGCTGAGGGTTATGAAGGAATCTGGTTCAGAGGTAGCGAAGATGTCGTAGATGATGTGGCAATCTTTAGTCCTTATGGTGAATTTGGAGACATTGTACATCCTAAATTGAGCGAGATATTGATGGATGCTGGCTGGTATTCAGAACCATACGATGCTGGAACTTTAATGGCTTTTAAGGAATGGTAATGGAAGATAAAACTTTCAAATTACCTTTAGAGTTTGGTGAAGAAACTGTCCAAGAAGATGGGCGGTTTCTTTCTATTGCCAAAATAGAAAAAGACAACCAAGATTTCTGGGCAATATATCAAGCCAAGAAAGCTGAATTGCGTAAAGCTGGCATTACTATCACAAAAGACGATGATGGTAATTGGATTTGTAAGCGTTTGCGTGATGACAATACCAAGATAGAAGAATCATTAGCTATATCATCTGAACTAGAAATTAAATCACCAGAAGGTTTGGATTACTTTCCTTACCAAAAAGCTGGCATAGATTTTGCATCAAAAAGGTCAGCTACATTAATTGCTGATGAAATGGGCTTGGGTAAAACAATCCAAGCTATTGGTGTTATAAATGCTGTGCAACTACAAACTGTCTTAATTGTTGTACCAGCGTCAGTTAAAATCAATTGGTACAAAGAATGTAATACTTGGTTGGTTGAACCACGCAATATTAAAATTATTGAGAATGGTAAAGATGAATTCCCAACAGACCCTGACATCGTTATTATTAACTATGATCTTCTAAATAAATTTGCAACAGAAATAAAACAAAGATATTGGTCTTTGGTCATCTTTGATGAGTGTCACAAAATCAAAAATCCAAAAGCCAAACGCACAAAAGTTGCGTTAGCTATCCAAGCCAGTAAAAAGATAGCTTTAACTGGTACACCTATTCCTAACAAGCCAGTTGAGTTACAACCCATAGCGGGTTACTTAATGCCAAGTGTATTTGGTCATTGGTTTAATTTTGTTTATAAATATTGTGGTGCATATCGTATGTCAATTGGGCGTGGCAAAAGTGTTTTAAACACTGAAGGCGCAACCAATCTTGATGAACTGCAAAAAACATTACGCTCAACCATAATGATTCGCAGATTAAAAAAAGAAGTATTAACTGAGCTTCCTGACAAAATTCGTCAAGTCATAGTCTTATCTAAAGATGACTTTGGTGTTGAGTTAGAAAACGAATATGAAGCATTGAGTGATGCTGTTAGTGAAACTTACTCAAATGACATCCCTTTTGATAAGATGTCAGGCGTTAGACATGATATGGCTTTGAAAAAAGTAGATCACGTTGTTGAGCATGTGTCTAGCATTGACCATCAAGTAGTTGTGTTTGCTCATCACAAAGCAGTCATAGCTGGCATTAAAGAAGGTTTGGAAGCAAATGGCAAATCAGTAGTAACATTAACTGGTGACATGAATACTAAGGATCGTGAGATAAGTATTGAGGCATTTCAAGCTGGTAAGGCTGATGTGTTTATTGGCAGTATACAGGCTTCTGGTGTTGGAATTACATTGACTTCAGCTAGTCATGTAGTTTTTGCAGAACTCTCATGGGTACCAGCTGACATGAACCAAGCAGAAGATCGTTGTCATAGAATTGGACAGAAAGAATCAGTATTAATTCAACACATTGTAGTTGATGGTTCCATTGATGCTAAATTAGCTGAAACGCTAGTACGCAAGCAAAAAATTGCAGACAAAGGTTTAGATAACCCAGACATGCAAAACATTACTATTGAAGAAATTGCACCAAATACTGGTGAAGTTGAAAAACTTTACAAAGGTAAGAAATTAAAAGCATTACCAGCTGATGTTGTATTGGCTATGCAAAAATGTATAAGTCATTTGTCAGATTGTTGCGATGGTGCAAATGAAATAGATGCAGCTGGATTTAATAAATTTGATTCTGGTTTTGGTAATTCAATTAACAATATTGATAATTGGACTTTGCCTATCCAACACGCAATCAAAAAAATGTTAAAGAAATATAAAGGTCAATTCCAAGAAACAAATTTAAAAGTTGAGTTTGCTAAAATTTATTCCTAGCAGTATGATAGATTCACTAGGATAATTTTTTTTGTATAGACTGACCTAGCAGACTTTGCCAAGACTATACATTTTTTAGGAGACTAAAATGGCTAATACAACTTTTAATGGACCAGTTAGGTCTGAAAATGGTTTTAAAACTATCGACATCAATTCCAGTACAGGAGCTGCAACTGATGGCTTAGTAATTAACGCAGATGGTAATATCTTCACAGATGCTGGTGGACATACTCAATATGTTGCAGCAACTGGATATGGACCAGCTGATTTAATTGTAGGTAAAGGTGGTTCTCAATATGGAACAGTTGATCCATATGCTGAAAGTGCAACTCAATTATTCCCATTGGGTGCTACACTTGTTTATGGTAACAATGTTTATCGTTACGTTGAAATTGGTGGCACAGCAGTTACTGCTGGTAAACTTTTACAACATAAAGCTATTATTTCTGATCATGCAAACATGACAGCAACAGCAGCAGTAGCAGCTGGTGAAACAGCTATATCAGTAGAAACTGGTGGAACTGACTTAACACTTAACCAATATGCTGAAGGCTACCTTTGGGTAAACGATGTTAATGGAGAAGGTCAAATGCTTAGAGTAAAATCTAATCCAGCACATGACCATTCCGCAGACCCTTCTGTAATTATTACTTGTTACGATGATCTCAAAACTGCACTAACAACAAGTTCACAGTTATCTTTAATAGAAAACCCAAACACTAACCTTATTGTTGCACCAGCGGCAGAAACAGGTGCGTTGATGGGAGCTACTGTAGTTGACTTGACTGCTGACTATTATGGTTGGGCAGTAATTAAAGGACCAGCAGCACTACTTACAGTTGGTACTTTGGTTGTAGGTAACGCAGCAGTTCGCTCTGGCGGTACAGCTGGCGGTGTTGCACCAGCAACTGATAACGTACTACAAGAAGTTGGTGATGTAATGGCGGTTTCAGCTAACACTGAATATTCGTTAGTGAACATTAATATAGCGTAAGGAGTTAATCATGGCAGCTAGATCAGACGTTCTAGCAGTAACGATTACTGCTGACACACAAGCACTTGATGCAGATGGAATCTCAGCAGCAGCCTCAGTAGGCAATAACGCAGCACTGACTTTGGGTGGTGCATTGACTTCTGGCGGTAGTGCTACATTTGATTCTGGGAGAGTAATTACTATTCTTTCTGCTGGAGATGATTCAGCAAAATCATTTACAGTAGTGGGTACTGATGTAAATGGAGATGCTCAAACTGAATCTATTACAGGCGCAAATGATGGTACAGCTACTGGCTCATCATATTTCAAAACTGTAACTAGCATAACAGCTGTGGGAAACCCAGCTGGCAATGTCAGTGCTGGTGTTAATGCATCAGCTGCTGATGTAATATTTGCTGGTAGATCAAGGTTAAAAGGTGTATTTCTAACAAGCACAGCAACCGCTGGTACTGCTGATTTTTTAACTACTTCCCCAAGCGGAACAAGTGTTTTTAAATTAAGCTCAGTATCAGATGCTGACGCAACTAGAGATGTTACGATACCTGACGATGGCGTTGTATTTAGTGCTGGGATATATATCCAGTACACAGTCAGCACTTTCTTAACCGCAACTGTGTTTCATGCATAATGGCATCAACTAACAGCGTTACAAGAACTCCCAGCGGTAGGATTACCTATCGTGGGGAGTCTTTTGCTGGTTACAATAAGCCAAAGAGAGCAAAAACTAAAAGCAAAAAATTTGCTGTTTTAGCAAAAAAAGGCGATCAGATAAAATTAGTTAGATTTGGCGATCCCAATATGACTATCAAAAAGGATCAGCCAGCTAGACGTAAATCATTTAGAGCAAGACATAAGTGCGATACTGCTAAAGATAAATTTTCAGCAAGATACTGGTCTTGCAAAAAATGGTGATACATGGCTACCTCAAATAGCAAAAACTTTGAGCCAGATGTTGGTGAGTTTATAGAAGAAAGCTACGAAAGATGCGGAATTGAACTTCGTACAGGCTACGATCTCAAATCAGCCATGAGAAGTTTGAATCTAATGCTCGCAGAATGGGCAAATCGTGGCTTGAATCAATGGACTATAGCTCAAAAGACAGTTGCTATGGTGAAAGGAACAACTACTTACAACATAGATTCAACGAATGCGACAGCACCCATTGATGTGTTAGATGCATTTATACGCGAAACAGTGAATAGTGAAAATACTGATTTGCCAATGACCAGAATATCAAGATCACAATATTCATCTTTACCTAATAAAAGCACCACATCACGACCAAACCAATTTACTGTAGATAAGCAATTGTCACCAACGATAAGTGTTTATCCAGCGCCAGATAAAAGTTCAACTTATACTTTAGTAATGAATGTCCTTACCAGAATGGATGATGCTGATTTAGGCAGTAATACAATGGAAATGCCTTATCGTTTTTATCCTTGTTTAGTAGCTGGTTTGGCGTATTACATATCATTGAAAAAAGCACCAGAAAGAACTGGGATGCTCAAACAATTGTATGAAGAAGAATTTGCAAGAGCTGCTGAACAAGATGAAGAACGTGCATCATTTAGAATTGCGCCAGATTTAAGAAGTTATAATCATCCTTAATGGGTACTTACGCGAATAATAAATCAGCGTATGGTATCTGCGATGTCAGTGGTTTCCGTTATAATTTAAAAGATATGAAAAAAACTTGGAATGGTTTGATGGTTGGACCTGACATGTTTGACCCAAAACATCCGCAACTAAGCCCAAAATCTGCACCTATTGAAGAACAAGCATTAAAAGATGCAAGGCTAGACACTTCAGATGACAATAATTTTTTTGGTGTTTATACAAATGTAGGCACAGGCTTGCTTGGACAACAACTAACTACTTTTGGCTTGACCATGAGTGTTGGTGAGGTCACAATAACAACATGAGTTTTACTTTAGCAACTTTAAAAACAGCAATAGGTGATTATTTAGAATCATCTGAAACTACTTTTACTAATAATCTACCACGATTTATTAAAGAATCAGAAGATAGAATATTAAAATTGGTGCAATTGCCTGAGCAAAGAAAAAATGTCCAAGGTCAAACAGCTATTAATAGTCGTTTTCTTGCTTGCCCTACTGATTTTTTAGCACCAATGAGTTTAGCAATTATAAGTAGTGATACTTATGATTTTTTAGATATGAAACATGCTAGTTTCTTAAAAGAGTATTCACCAACAACAACTGTCACTGGCAAACCAAAATATTATGCGGTCTTTAGTAAAGACAGTTTTACTTTAGCTCCAATACCAGACGCAGCTTACACTGTTGAATTGCATTACTTATATAAACCAGCAAGTTTAACTTCTGGTGCTGAAAGTGGTACAAGTGTATTGGCAGAAGATTATCCAGATGCTTTATTGTACGGCAGTTTAGTTGAAGGCGCTGTGTTTTTAAAAGAATCTGAACAAACAATTGCTATGTTTGAAATGAGATTTAAAGAAGCTGTTGGAAGGATGAAGAATTTATCAGAAGGGCGTGACACCCGCGATGAATATCGCTATGATAGTTTACGACAACAAGTGACATAAAATAGATAGGACAAAAAATGGAACCAATAAAATCTTTGGAAGGCAAGAGAGTTGCACTACTGGGCTTAGGCATATCGCAAATTGATTTTTGCATAGGCTTAGAAAATGGAAAAGAATGGGATGAAGTCTGGGGTATCAATTCAGTCGTAAGAGCATTTGATTGTGACAGAATGTTTATGATGGACCCCGCTAGTAGGTTCTTCGATTCTGAAGATGCGGGCAAGCAGACATCAGTATTAAGAAAAATTCTGCCAGAATTAAAAATACCTATATATACATGTGAGCTGGATGAGAGAGTACCAGCTGCTGTTGAATATCCACTACAAGAAGTTTGCGATTACGCAAAATGCTCATACTTTAATAACACTGTCGCTTACGCGCTTGGTTTTGCGTATTACAATAAATTAGATGCGATTGATTTATTTGGCATTGATTTTTCTTACAGGAATGATTTGCATTTTGCTGAAGCTGGTAGAGCTTGTGTAGAATTTTGGCTTTGTAAAATGATGGAAAATGGTATTACAGTTGGTGTATCACCTAGATCAACAGTCTTAGATGCAGATGTACCACCAGCAGAAAGGCTTTATGGTTATCACAGATTAGACAAACCATTAGTTGCTGTGCCGCATGATGGCAAATGGATTATTGAACCTATTGATAAAATTGATGCTGAATTAAAAAAACATGATTTAGAAATGTACAAAGAAGAATTACCGCCAGAACCATATAAAGGATAAGATGTCAGAAAGTTTCATACAACTAGGTAAAGTGATGGTGTCTACCACTGATAATTGTGGTCATTCACCTGAATTTTGGGCAGAAAGAGCTACTGAAAAGATATGCGATATTAGTGAAAATGCACCTGAGCATGTAAGACAACAAGCACATGCTTTCAAATCTTATATTTATCAGGTAATATTAGAGTCAATGAAGAATGCAATTGGCTCTGACAGAGTTACCATAAGGGGTTTATTAGACAGTCAGGGTCATAAAGACATGGCAGATATTATTAAACAACTTAAATAGGAGAAGGACTATCGCTATCACCTCAGCTATTTGTAGCTCATTCAAGCAACAGCTACTCGTAGAGGGTCACAATTTGACCAACGGAGCAGATTCAATAAAGCTCGCGCTCTACACTTCCTCAGCAACTCTTGGAGCTGGCACAACTGTCTATGTGACTACTGGTGAATCATCAGGAACAAACTATTCAGCCGCTGGTCAAGCATTGACTAATGTTACCCCAGCTTTATCTGGAACCACAGCTGTGTGTGATTTTGCAGATGAAGTTTTCTCAACAGCTACAGTTACAGCAAGAGGCTGTCTAATTTATAACTCAACCAATGGCAATAAAGCTCTTGCAGCGATTGATTTTGGCGGGAATAAAACAAGTACAGCGGGAGATTTTACAGTTGTGTTCCCAAGCGCCACAGCAACTGGAGCTATTATTAGATTAGCCTAGTCTTTGGTAAACTTTAACAAAATGAGAGAGTTTATTAATGCCATTAGCCAAGTTTAATTTCAAAGCTGGAGTAAACAAGGAAGAAACAGACTACTCAAATGAGGGTGGTTGGGTAGATTCTAACCTTGTCAGATTTAGAAAGAACCGCGTTGAAAAAATTGGCGGTTGGGTAAAATCAAGCACCAGCAGTATTCTAGGTAAAGCCAGAGCTTTACATCAATGGATTTCACTAGCTGGTACACGCTACCTAGGTGTAGGCACAACACTAAAATATTACATAGAATCTGGCTCATCTTTCAATGACATAACCCCTATCAGAGCTACAACAACCAATGGTATTGTGTTTGCTGCCACTAATGGTTCTTCTGTTATTACAGCAACAGATGATGACCATGGTGCAGTTACCAATGATTTTGTCACTATTGCTGGCGCTGCTAGTTTAGGTGGTGTAGTCACAGCTGCGGTTTTAAACCAAGAATATCAAATAGCCAGTGTACCTACAGTTGATACCTACACCTTTGTGGCTAAAGATACTTCTAACGCTACAATCACAGCAAATTCATCAGACAGTGGCAATGGTGGTAGTGGTGTGGATGGCGTATATCAAGTTAATGTTGGTTTGGATGATTATGTGGAAGGCACTGGCTGGGGTGTCAGCAGTTGGGGTGCTGGAACATTTGGTTCATCTAGTGCATTAAGTGCGTCTAATCAACTTAGAATCTGGACACACGACAACTTTGGTGAAGATTTAGCTATTAATATTCGCGGTGGCGGTATTTTTTATTGGACAGAAGATAATAATTTGAATACAAGGGCAGTGGCATTAAGTGCTTTGACAGGTGCAAATCTTGCTCCAACAGTAGGTCTACAGGTAATTACTTCAGAAACTGATAGACATTTGATTGTATTGGGCGCAGACCCAATATCATCTGGATCTAGGACAGGAAGTGTTGACCCAATGCTAATTGCGTTTTCTGACCAAGAAACACCAACACAATGGGAACCATTAAAAACAAATACAGCGGGATCTTTACGTTTATCCAGTGGCTCGCAGATAGTTGGTGGCTTGAAAGCTAGGCAAGAAATTTTAATTTGGACAGACAACTCAATTTATACTATGAATTTTATAGGTCCACCACTGACTTTTGCAGTTAATTTGATAAACGAAGGTGCTGGATTGATTGGACCCAAGGCAGCTGTCAATTCTGCTAAAGGCGTATTTTTTATGTCTAAAACTGGTTTCTATTTTTATAATGGTGCTGTGCAAAAATTAGAATCTAGCGTACAAGAATATGTTTTTGAAGATTTAGATTTAGGACAAGCCTTTAAATGTCACACTGCACTTAACAGTGAGTTTAGTGAGGTGTGGTTCTTTTACCCATCTTTAACAGATGGCACCAAGGAAATATCCAGATACGCTATCTATAACTATGAAGAAAACCTTTGGAGTATTGGTTCTTTGATACGTTATGCTTGGCTAGACACTGGTGTCCAGAACAGACCACAAGCGACAGGTATTGATGGTGATGTTTATTATTTGTATGACCATGAGTCTGGTTTTAACGCAGACAGTGAGCCTATGGATAATGTGTTTATTGAATCTGCTGACTTTGATTTTGGTGAAGGCGATAACTTAGCTTTCATTAAACGCATCATTCCAGACATAAAATTTATTAATGAGTTAAATACTAGCCAAACTGGTGCTGTCAATATTGTTTTAAAACAACGTGATTTTAATGGCTCATCACTTAGCACTAACTCAACTTCACAAATAACAGCTGCTACTACACAAAGTTTTGTGCGCGCAAGAGGCAGACAGTTTGTGCTTAGATTTGAAAGTGATGATGATAACAACGTAGGTGATCGTAAGAATTACAAATGGCGTTTAGGTGCAACTAGAATGGATATTACTGGCAGTGGTAGACGCTAAGTATGAGCAAATTGCTACAAACTAGATTACCACTAGCCCAAGGCATTGAACTTACGCCTGAGTTGTTTAATCGTTTGGTTAGAATACTTGAGATAAATTTAAGTGCGATTGATCCAGACAAAACACCTAGTTTCAATGCAACTGAAATTTCTGAATTGCAGTTTGCAACTGGAAGTATTATATTTAATACATCGAATGAGATTCATCAAGGGTTTGATGGTACAGTATTCAGGAATTTGTATGAACATCAAACTTACCCATCTGGTTTGGGTGTCACCACAGCAATAGGGAGCGTTACAGTAACGATAACTTAATATGGCAATAAGCGAAGAATTACAAAAAAGAATAGCTGGATTTACAGGTGATATGACTGCTCCAACCAAAGGTCAAGGGCAAATGTTTGCCCCTAAAGCAGTTGCTGGCTCACAACTCATGGGTATGCAACCTAAAGGTGCTATTTCTAATAGAGAAATGGAACTGTTTCAACAGGCTAGCCCTTCTGGCGCTGTCTCAAACGAAGAAATGCAACTCTTGCAACAAGCTGAAGCTGAAAGTGGTGCGCCATTTACTGCTGAAGAAAGAGAAATGGCACTGGCACAGATTAAACAATTATCAAAACAAGGTGAAGCGCCTTACTTTGAACAAGCACAACAACTTGCCAGTTTTGGAACTGGCTCTGATACTGAATTAGCACATGTAGAACCGGGCGAAGTAATTGTACCCAGTGAATTTTTGGAAGATCCAGAATTTGAATCTGTGTTAGAGAAAAAATTCAATCAATTTGGTATTCCCCCAGAAGCAGCTACTGTTGGTGGCTTACCTAGTTTAAATGCTCAAACAGGTATGGGTGAATATGGTATTTTCAAGAAAATAGGTAAATTCCTTAAAAAAGTTGTCACCCCAATAGCTAGAGTTGCTCAGTTTGTACCCGGTCCTTGGCAAGTACCAGCAGCTTTAATTTCTAAAGCAGCTACTGTCAGAGATGTAGTCAGAGGAGATGCAAACCCATTAGCATTACTATCAGTGGCTGGACCTACAGCTGTAGGTGGAACTTTTGGTGAAAACATAGCTGGCTTAAAAGCAGCTGGTGATGGCAGTATTTTAAAAGGTTTAGGCAGTCTTGGTGGCAAGACATTATCAGGCATTGGCAATGCTGTTATGAACCCTATGGAAGCTATTAGAGGTATTCCAAGTCTATTAGGCAGTGCAACCATGTCAGGACAGCCAGCTCCAGCAATGTCGCAAGGACAACAAAATTTGATGACAGCACAAAAAAGTTTACAAGCTGCATCACAAGCAGCATTAGATGCTGGCGATATAAACCAATACAATACATTGCAAACTGAATTGCAAAAATACCAGAATGTACCTACTAAACAATCGTTTTTGGATAAGTTTTTAGGCAGAGATAGTTCTAGTACAGGAACAGCAACTGGCGGTCTAGGCGGTCTAGGTGGTTTAGCTGGTCTAGCTGGAGCTGGCGCTTTGGCTGGAACATTAGGCAAACTAGCCTATGATGAAACCAAAAAAGATAAAGGTGTACAGATGACACCATTGACCAGTATGGATGCGACAGGCAGATACAACATAGAAGCTGAGATTGCTAGAAGGATGGGTCAACAAGCACCTAATCCAGTTGAATTTGGTTTATTACCAGCTGGTACTTTGCCTGAATTAAGTGGTGGCAGACCAATGCAAGCCAGATATGGTGGTGAAGTGATGGGGTATGCAGATGGCGGTCCACCTTATCCAAACAAAGGTTTAGCAGCACTTGCTGAAGTAGCACCTGAAGTTGTTAATCGTATGGGTTTCAATATGGGCGGTCAAGTCATGCCAATGGCATATGCTGAAGGTGGCAATGTCGCTATGGAAGATTTCAATAGAATGAATGGCGTTATCAATGGCGAAGGTACTGAAACCAGTGATGAAATACCAGCAATGCTTTCTGATGGTGAGTTTGTTATGACAGGACAAGCTGTTAGAGGTGCTGGCAAATATGAGATGCAAGCTGGTGAAGGTGGTATTATGACTCTAATTCCATCGTTAGATGAGGATAGAGAACGTGGTACTAACTTAATGTATAATATGATGGAAGCGTTTGCTGGACAAGCAGTGCCATCACAGGAGCAAGCATGAACTATAATATGAAGCTAAGAAGATTTGATGCTGGCGGTGATGTTGATACGCAACAAGGGTTCTATGATCCATATGCAAATTTAAACCTACCATCACCTACAGGTGTGCCTAGCATAGATGCTGCAAATTTTAAATTAGCTGGTGGCGGCGGTGGTAGAGCTGGCGGCGGTGGTAGAGCTGGTGGCGGTGGTAGAATGCCACGCCCAGTAATAAGACCACAACCAGCAATAAGACCACAACCTATGCCAGTAGCACCACAACAAGGTGGCGGTATGTTTAACCTTGGAAGTGGAGTAATGAATCAGATAGGAAGTGCATTGCCAGTCAATAATGTTAATCCACAAGTAGGTATGGGTATGCCAAGTCCACCACAAATGGGTAGTCTAAACCCACCACAACAAGGTGGCGGGCAAGCAATTACTGATATGATGGTAAAACCACCTTACACTGGTGCTGGTAATGTAGCTGATCCAAATTACATCAGCAGTATTTTACAAAATCAAACTGGTTTGGATGCAACCACTAAACAATTGTTATTTGGTTTAGATGGTAAGGGTGGATTTATACCCGGTGCTATGCAAGCTGCTGAAAGCACTTTCTTTAACCCAGATGGTACGCCCAGAGTAGTTGATCAAACAGTATCTGGATTTAATCAAGATCAACTAGATGCTATGCAAATGGTGAGAGATCAAACTGGGATTCAAGATAGATTTTTATCTGGCGCTGAAGGCGCTTTTCAATCTGGTTTAGGCACATTACAATCTGGCAGAGATGATTTATCTGGTCGTTTGGGTGAGTCTGAAGATTTACTGAGACAGACAACTGGCGCTTATGACCCAAAGAATGAGTGATAATTATTTCAATCAATTTGAAGATGACGTTGTTCAACAAACCATAAAAGATTTGCGTGATACAGGCGCACAACAAGAGATTGGACAAACTGCTGGAAATATTGGCAGAGGTGGCGAATCAGCATTTGGTTCCAGAGCTAATCTAGGTTCAATGGATAGAGAAAGAGCTAGAGAACGTGGTTTGTTTGAAGCAATATCTGGTATAAGAAGTGGCGGTTTAGATAGAGCTAGACAATTAGGTCGCTCTGATTTTTCTAACTTAAACCAAGCAAGAAGATCAGCTGCCGCTGGCTTAGGTGGATTTGCTGCTAATCGTTTTGGTGCTGACCAAACATTAGGTAGTGCATATACTGGCTTTGGCTCAGGTTTAGCTGGCTTGGGTGGAATGCAACAACGTGCTGGAGCATTTGATATTAATCAATTGTTAGGTTCAGGTGGTCAGCAACAACAACTATCACAAGAACAATTAAACGCAGCTAGGGCTAATCAAATAGCTAGAAACCAAGCGCCACTAAATCAATATAATGCATTGGCACCATTTATAAACATGGCTCCAGCTGGTACTTTCCAGACAAGTACGCAGTTCTCACCAAGACCAAGTGCATTACAGGCTGGGTTAGGCACTGGACTATCTGCTTTTGGCGCGTTAGGTAATTTCATGAATCCAAGAACAAGAGCATAAAGTGACTATTACTAGAGCGCAAATTCCTTCTCAAATTGATCCATTTGCTACAGGTGGTGATGTTTCAAATTTTGATTCTTTTAACGAATCAATAGCTGGTAGAAATATTAATGTTCTACCTACAAAAATTACACCTAATCAGTTAGTTACACCAAAAATTTCTGCTGATGATTTAAGTGAAATGGCATTTTTAAGCCAGAATTTAGCAAAACTAGATTATGGTAAAAACTTAACTAAATACAAAGAACGATTACAAGAATTTAATCCACCAAGAGATAGAGCAAGCATATTTGATTTAGCTTCAAGTTTAGGTGCTGGATTAGCAGCGACACCAAACACAGGTGGCAGATCACTTGGACAAGGATTAAGTGTTGGTTTTGGAGCTTTTCATCAAAGTCTTAAAGAAGATGAAAAGAGAGTTCGTGAAGAAGAAAGACAAATAGGTTTACAAGCTGCTCAACTTGCTATGCAAGATGAAAATAAAGCATATGAATTTATGAGTAAAAAATCTATTGAAAGAATTAAAGAAAGTAGAAAAGAATTAAAATTTACAACTATTGAATTCGATAAAAC
>JGI24513J20088_1000097_pt1 | contig 15681 bp, 26 predicted proteins | sample LinPmetageLP36_FD_20088 | JGI IMG/M metagenome (IMG submission 20088)
AAAGCAAACTTTGGAATATTAGGTGACAGTAGCAAGCTAAGTGCTAAATTAGTACATGATATGCACTATGACAGTTGCTACTTATACCCTAGCCCTGAAGATATTGACCATGAGTATACTTATGTAGTATGGACAGGTGATAGAAATGATATATGGATGAGTTGCTATAATCAATACACGAGCAAATGTGTGTTTGTACTAACCCCTGACAAGGTTATAGAAAAACACAAAGGTGATATGGAATACACAAACTGGAAAATAGGGAATACACTATCTGATGGTAATTACGAAGCTAAATATAAAGCTTTACTAAAAGTATTGCATGAAAATACACCAAAATACCCTTCAGGTTACGATTAAAATGGCAAATAAACAAAAATTACAAAAAGTATATATGATAATGGCAGAGGAAATAAGTACTCTAAGTTATTGTAATAGACAAAAGGTTGGTTGCATTATAGTTAAAGATAATAATATATTATCTATGGGTTATAATGGTACACCAACTAGTATGGATAATGAATGTGAAGATATTACAACTGACTTGTATTTAAAAAATATAGGTATAGATGAGGAAATATCCACTACAAAATGGTACGTTCTACACGCAGAATCTAATGCGTTAATGAAAATAGCTACATCAACACAATCAAGCGTGGGCTCTATACTGTACACAACAGTATCACCATGCAAAGAATGTGCCAAACTTATTATTCAAGCGGGTATAAAAGAAGTTATCTATAAAAGTATATATAGAAACTCACCAGAATTAGCATATGAATCTATTGATCTATTAAGACAAGCAGGTGTTAAAGTTTACAATATAAATACGAAAACAACTGGATAATAACAATATGCAAGACTTATTAAAAATAATCAAATGGAAAGCAGAGATCGACGAGATAAAATATGTGCTTACCAAGCTAAAAATAGCAGAAGAAGACTTCGCAGACAATGAGGAGTATGAAAAAGCAAACGTAATGCTTAAAGAACAACTAAGATTACGATCAAGAAAAAAATTATTAATTAAAAAATTAGAACAAGTATGAATAAAGATAAAAATTTTAAACCAATGCTCGCGCACGTATACCACCAACAACCAATAGACTGGAATCAACCAGTATACATGCAGCCTAAACTCGATGGAGTGCGATGCATATTCACGTCAAATGGTGCCTTCTCCAGAAATGGAAAAAGGTTTATGAACGTGAGACATATCGAGTTAGAGTTGCAGGATTTATTTAAAAGAATGCCTTATCTTAGGTTAGATGGCGAGTTGTATAATCATGATCTAAGAGATGATTTTGAGAAAATCATATCATTAGTCAGAAAACAAAAACCAACAGACGAGGATCAACTAGAGGCATTCAATATGGTCCAATTTCATGTGTATGACATGTGGTTTGATGACCCATCTAATGTAACAGGATTTAAATGGGATTATAAAACAAGATTCAAGTGGATACGTGAAAATATAACCCATATCGGTGATATGATACAGGTCATTAAAACACATAACTGTGTAACACCAGCTATGGTAAAAGTATTTCATCAAAAGTTTCTAGATGAAGGTTACGAAGGTTCTATAGTACGATTAAATGCTCTATATGAACATAAACGTAGCAAAACCTTAATGAAAGTCAAAGATTTTCATGATTCAGAAGCAACTATTGTTGATTGGGTTGAAGGTAAAGGCAAGCGCGTAGGTACAATTGGTAAATTTATAGCACAAGATGCTGATGGTAATCAATTTGGTATGCCTGTTATGGATAAATTCAAGAAATTAAGAAGAGATTTTAAAAACATGCAGAAATGGATTGGTAAGATAGCAACATTCACGTATTTTGAAAGAACAAAACGTAATAGTTATCGTCACCCATTGTTTAAAGCAATACGAAATTATGAATAAACTAGCATTAGTGATAGCGATGGAGTTAGTAACTGCAACAATATATCACGCTGACCCAAGACAAACGGATGATACTCCCTTTGTTACGGCCTCTATGGCTAGAATTAATCCAGATAATCCTTTGGGACATAGATGGATAGCAGTATCGCGAGACCTAGAAGATCTAGGTTTCGTATTTGATACTAAAGTATGTGTAACCGGAGCAGGTGATCTAAGTGGAGAATGGTGTGTTCAAGATAGAATGAACTCAAGATGGGTTAAACGTATAGATTTTCTAGTAAATACTAGTAGAAAAGGAGGAAAATGGGAGGATGTAAAAATAGAATTAATAACTGAATGAATATATTTTACTTGGATAAAGATCCATGCAATGCGGCTAAGTTACAATACAACAAACATGTTGTGAAGATGATCTTAGAATCTGCTCAAATGTTATGTACGGCTCATCGTTACTATGGTAANGAAGATGTACCGTATAAATCTACACATTTAAACCACCCATCAACTGTATGGGTTAGAGAAAACAGTAAACATTATAGATGGTTATTTCATCATATGTTAGGATTAGGTAGTGAATACACGAGAAGGTATGGAAGAAAACATTTAACAATAGATAAATGCTTTGGTCCATTGTCTTTCTTACCACCTAATATACCAACATCTGATTTTATACAACCACCACAGGCTATGCCTGATGAATATAAAGATAATTGCAGTGTTAAAGCTTATTGGAACTATTATATAGGAGACAAAAGCCACATCGCTGGGAAAAAGGAAATAACTTACGAAAATATGTCACAAGTTTTGTGACATTAGGTAGTAATATAAAGATAGTAACAGGCTTATGTCACATAAGAGAAATTTAGATTATTTACATAGGAGACGGATAGTATATAGACGATCACCTATCACAGATCACCCATCAGAGCAATTTGAATGGGGAGATTTCTATGAAGATGGAACACACGAGTGTTATGAGTTATTTAGAAGTAATGCTAAAATAACTACATATAAAAGTCTAAAATGGCACCTATTAGTACTATATTATTTAAATCCAGACATGGAACAAGAACAGTTCGAGAAATTAGCTAGGTTTCTAGCTGATAAAGAAAATGGATTTATAACATTCAGTATTAACTATGGTCATTTAAATAGTATGATTGAAGAAGTAGACATGTATGATATAACTGTACCACCTAAAAATAAACTTAGAAAGATTATTTTCAAAGATGGAACAGGATTGTCATTAGCCGCCAAACTAAAAATAGTTGGTGGGTTAATTGGTAGAGCAAAAAAAGTAACTAAAGACGCTATATATACCGCTATGCTTGTGATAAACTCTAATAAAGAGTTAATCACTGTAGGTAAACTAGCTTATGCTTATAATTGTTCTGCTCGTACAATATATAGAAATATGGATATTGAATTAAAACAAGAAAAAGAAACATTAAATAAACAAATATATGAGAAAGTATAACGTAGAGAATTACATTAGGTATAAAGAAGATGTTAAGTCTTCAATGCCCGATGAGAACAGACCATACGATTCTTATACTAGAGATGAAATGATAACTAAATTTTTACCATTATCAGAAAATTTAGCTAGAAAGTTCTCAACCGCTCAACAAGCATCAGGTGTTATGGATATAACAGATCTGATACAGTTCGGTAACGAAGCGTTGACCAAAGCAGTTGATAAACTAGACTGGACAGTTTTAGAAGAGTCAAAAGACTTAGAGAAAACATTAAAGTCTTTCTATAGTAAAAGAATTAAGGGTGCTATACGTAGACACGTTGATATTAATCGAGGTGATATGCGTATACCTGAACACAAATTAAATGAAATAAGAAAAGATAACGGTAAAGATAAACAGATGGTTGAGATGTTTTTTAATAGTATCTTTCTTAGTATCGATGCTCAACCAAGAGATCAGGATGGAGACAATATGATGTTTCAAATACCTGATAAATCCGAACCTTATAATATACAGTTGCTAAACGTTTATTTAAGTAGTTTACTTAAAAAACATCTTAGCGATATAGAGTACGAAGTGCTTAGATTAAGTTATGGATTAGACTGTGAGAAACATTCCGCGAAAGAAATAGCTGGTATACTAAATATAAGAGGTATCAGTGATTACGTGAGGGTTTCAGAGCTTAAAAAGCAAGCAGTAAAAAAGCTCGTAGATAATGTAGATCACTCGCAAGTGCTTGATTATCTTTGAGTTGTATGTAAATCATATAATTAATATGTGATTATAATAATAAGCAAATTTAAAAACAACGAATGAATATAAACGAAAAATTAGCTACAATTCAAACCAAATTTAAATCGAAAAAATCTCGATTTAACTCTTTCGGCAAATATTATTTCAGATCCGCCGAAGACATCCTAGAAGCAACTAAACCCTACTTATTAAAGTATGGAGTAACAGTTACTGTTAATGAAGAGTACATAGCAGATGTATTCCCTATTATCAAAACGACAGCTACGCTGCACGATGAGAAGGGCATGACTCTGTCTGCTACTGCATTAGTAGGAGTTGACCTTAATCAGAAAGGTATGCAAATGCCACAGCGTTTCGGAGCTGCATCTTCCTACGGGAAGAAATATGCTCTTGGGAATTTATTTCTCATTGACGACACGCAAGACAGCGATGCAACCAATGACCATGGGGTAACTATGTCCGCGGATCAAATAAAAGCTGCAAAAGAGTATGTTAAGTCTGGTGGAAAATTAGAAGCTATCAAAAAAAAGTATAAAGTAAATCCTGCATTAGAAAAGGAATTAACGACACTGTAGATGAAAAAACAAAATGTCTTAAAGAAACTCCGTGATGATGAGCATTATTACGGGGATTTCGGAAAGAAGTATTTAAGCAATTCCGATATCGGAACCTTACTTACGAACCCTTTAGCGCTTGGTACACAACTTAAGCCATCACCGGCTTTCTTAGTTGGAGGGTATTTTCATACGGCTATTTTAGAACCAGATAAATTGAAAAAGTATAAGGTTATTAAAGCGGCTACAAGAAATACTAAAGCGTATAAAGAGATATCAGGTGGTGAATTATGTTTGTTAGAATCAGAGGTTGATCGTATAGAGATTATGACTGATAAGATAATGACAAATGATATATGTAAAGGCCTTATAGAAGGTAATAAAGTTACATATGAAGAACCTGGTATAATAGAACTTGAAGGAGAAATGTGGAAGGGAAAAGCAGATATTATAAATAACGAAGAGAAATTAATCATTGATTTAAAAACATGCGCAGACATACATAAGTTTAAATGGTCTGCAAATAAATATAATTATGATTCTCAAGCTTATATTTATAGTAAAATATTCGGATACGAAATGTTATTTATTGTTATAGATAAGACTACATTTCAAATAGGTATATTCGATTGTTCCCCTGAATTTTATAATAGAGGAGCTGATAAAGTAAAACGTGCAGTTGATCAATATAAACTATTCTTTAAGTCAGAGGGATTTGACCCTCAACAATTTTTTATTAACCAAACCCTTTAAACCAATAGTATGAATAAAAGAAAATTCAAACAATGTGATATGACTGGATTAAAATTCCCAGTTACTGAGTTTTATGTGAATCACAACACAGCGGATGGTTTACATCCTTACTCAAAAAAAGCGGATAATTTCCGTAGAAGACTACAAGACAATGGATTAAAAAATCTAGGTACTGTAGAGCTTAGAACTATGTTTAACAATTTAATAAGTCACTAATATGGCATCAATAATTAACACAAGTATAAACCTTAATAATATTAACAAAGATAAGATCATTGTTGGTAAGAAAGGTAAATATTTACCCATTAGTATTACTATTAATGATGAGGTTGATCAATTCGGTAATCAAGGACCAGTTGTTATATCTCAATCAAAAGAAGAACGTGAGGCTAAGGTTGCGAAAGTATACTTAGGTAATGTTCAAGTAGTATGGACTAACGGAGAAAATGTTGCAACTGCGCCCAGAAAGGATGCGGCTGCACCAAAAGTTGAGAAATCAAAGGTAGAAGAGGATCTACCATTTTAGTATAATATAAGGAATATATGCAAATAACAGAGATCAATGGATTTTTGATTGATGAGTTCAATCAACACGGTTTACAAGAGGGAAAATCACAGGGCATTTGTCCTAAGTGCTCTCACGATAGACAACCTAAACATAAAAAGCTTAAATGTGCTTCTTATGATTGGGAACGGGGTCTCGGCACTTGCCATAATTGTAATACATCATTTCAACTACACACGTATCAACGTAAAGGTGCTAGTGAAAAGATTTATGTAAGACCTACAGAGGTTGAAATAAAACCTGCTACTAGTAAAGTAGTTGAATGGTTTAATACAAGAGGAATATCTCAGAAAACCCTTGAAGACTTAAATGTCTCTGAGGGTCCTGAGTTTATGCCACAAACAGGTAAGGTAGAGAACACTATAAAATTTAATTATTTTATGGGTAACCAACTTATTAATGTTAAATACAGAGACGGTAGAAAAAACTTTAAATTATTTAAAGGAGCTGAAAAAGTATTTTATAACATTAATAGTATTGTTGGTCATGACACATGTGTTATAGTAGAAGGAGAAATGGATGTACTTGCTTTACACGAAGCAGGAGTTCACAATACAATATCAGTACCTAATGGTGCTACATTAAATTCTAATAATTTAGATTATTTAGATAACTGTATAGATTATCTAGAAGATAAAACAAAAATTATTCTAGCAGTTGACGCTGATGAACCAGGTCAAATGTTAAAACAAGAGTTTATACGTAGACTAGGAGCCGAGACTTGTTATCTAGTTGATTTTGATGATTGTAAAGATGCTAATGAATACNTAACAAAGCATGGGTCTGATAGATTAAAAACCACAATACACAGTGCTCAACAAGTTCCTTTAGAAAANGTGTCAACATTAAANGATATAGAAGAAGAGCTTAAAGACTTTGTAAAACATGGGTTCAAACCTGGTTTTCAAGTTGGTTTACCCAACTTTGATAAGATCTTTTCTACATACACTGGACAGTTTATAACTGTAACAGGTATACCTAGTTCAGGTAAGTCTGATTTTGTTGATCAAATGGTTGTAGGTTACAATGCAAATTATAGTTGGAAAACTGCATTTGCATCACCTGAAAATCAACCAACATATTTACATGCTCATAAGTTGATGAGAAAAGTATGGCAAGACATGCCCTCACCATCAGATATTGATGGAAAAAAATGGGATGAAGTTGCAGATCATGTAAATGATAATTTCTATTTTATAGATATGGATAAATACAGTTTAGAGTCAGTTCTTAGAAAAGGAGCAGAACTTGTTAAACGTAAAGGTATTAAATGCCTTGTTATTGATCCATATAATAAAGTTAGAGATGTTAACGCTGCATCAGATGATGTGAACAGATATACAATGGATTACTTAGCTAAGATAGAAGTATTTTGTAGAAAATACGATGTACTTACATTTATCGTAGCACATCCAACTAAGATGTATAAAGGACAAGATGGTAAGATGGAAGAACCTAATATGTATAACATAAAAGGTGGTGGAGAATGGTATGATGCAAGTTACCATGGTTTACTTGTTCACAGAGATTATGAGGCTAAGAATACTAAAGTTAAAGTATTAAAAGTTAAGTTTCAAAATCTAGGAGAAAACGGTGCAGAAGCATTTTTTAAGTGGGAACCAAGATCAGGTAGTTTTATACCTGATGAAAACGTAGTAGACAAGAACGATGACAGCAGCCTTCCATGGGAAAAATAAAAAAGTAATGGGGACTTATAATCACAGTCCTGAAGAAATCAAAGCTAGAGACTGGTGTATGGACAATGACGTTTGTATAACACCAAGACAAACCCAATGGGGTATTAAGTCTTGGGTTGTAGATATAGAAACTGGACGACACCCAAATAGAAAGCTTATAGGTACTAGTCCATCACAGTATGGACCAAATAACATATGGAAGCAAATTGCTAGTTATCAAAAATATTATTATGACAAATATAAAGACTGAATTTTATAATGCAAATGAAGCATTTAATTATTTCTATAAAGAAATAAATGATAACGGTGTAAAGTTTGACAATACAAGAGCCTTATTTAATATAGGCTTCACGTTACACAAACCCTTAGACAACCACATTAAATCTGAGATCAGAAAATGGAATCATTTTTATGCAGAGTCTGAATGGCAATGGTATTTAACAGGTGACCCAAGTATTGACGCACTTGGTAGTTTATATGGTAAGATACCACCTATATGGGAAAACATGGCTGACTGTAATAGGGAAGTTAGATCGAATTATGGTTTCCAATGGAAACGTAAAGGTCAATTGAATTACGCGATACAAAAACTTAAAGATAAGAAAAATACGCGTCACGCTGTTATCTCAATATTTGATGGTAAAGAAGCAAGTAGTAGGTATATGTTTGATACACCTTGTACTTGCGCTGTACATTTTCAGGTTGTAGATGATAAACTAAACATGAGTGTAATGATGCGTAGTAATGATATGTGGTATGGTTTTCCAATTGATCAATACTGTTTTAGTAAACTACAACAAATGGTTGCTAAAGAGGTTGATATACTAGTGGGAACATATTATCATTTTGCTACAAACTTACATTTATACGAAGACAAACTAATAAGTAAAATATGAAATATTATATATACCACATACCAGGTAAAAAGATAGGTGTAACCTGTGATATTTATAATCGGGTCACACAACAACAAGGGTATGAACAAAATGAGTATACGATATTAGAAATGTCCGAGGATATAAACTACATTTCTAATAAAGAAATAGAATTACAAAAACAATATGGATATAAAGTAGATAGAAAACTTTATAAAAACCTTAAAACCAATAAACCAATGAAAATAAACGTTACAGAACAAACAACAACGTTCCCTTGCCCTGTTGATAAACTCAAAGCAAGATTATTTGATGTACTCGAAATGGACTGGGACACTGAACATGGGGAATTTGTTATTGATGAAAAATCAATCAAATGGATCATGAAAAACGTTAAAACATCTATGTATAATGATAGTAGATGTTACGTATATAACAAAGCTTTATCAAGACACTTTGATAAACGTGAACAACTAACAATTCCGTTAGAAAATACTCAACTAGAAATATTCTCAAAGATTAGAGACTGGGCAGATGAAAGAGGGTTGTATGATCACGGAGACGTGAAAACACAATACGTTAAACTTCAAGAAGAAGCTGGTGAGTTAGCTAAAGCATTACTTCAAAACGATGAGGCTGAAATAGTCGATGGTATAGGAGATATGGTTGTAGTGCTAACGAATCTATCTCATTTAAACGGTGTTGATATTGAGACTTGTATAGAGTCTGCTTACAAAGAAATATCAACGAGAGATGGTAGAATGATTAACGGAACATTTGTCAAGCATGGGTAAAAGCAAAGCAATATTATTTAGAGACCCTTTAGTAGAACAAGTTGTTGATCAGTTTATAGAACGATCTGACATAGGTTTTGCTAAATATAAAGTAACGTTAGATGAAGAACGTAAAACAGGAACTAAAGATCTAGGTAAATATTTACAAGATACTAAAGAGGAATTAATGGATGCAGTATTGTATATACAGTCTGCTCAGAACTCTCTTAATGATCTTAAAAATAAAATTAGAGACAATGGTTCGTGGACATAGGATAAGACGAAAGAAAGGTCCAGTACAAGCCAAGAAAGTAACACATGATAATATCAAGTTTGCTTCTGGCTTAGAAAAATATATGTACATAGCATTAAAGAAAAGTAAAATAAAAGCCTTATACGAGGGTCAAACATTTGAACTCGTTGAAGGTTTTGATTTTCCTTTTGCTAGCTATGAGAGATGTGGTAATGGCAAAGGTCATTATCAAAATAGAGGAAATAAAAAGATCCTTAATATAAAATATACGCCTGATTTTATAGGCAAAGATTTTATCATCGAATGTAAAGGTAGAGCTAATGAGAGCTTTCCATTACGTTGGAAGATGTTTAAGAAGTTGTTAACGGCTAATAGATTAGGACCGTTTACTTTGTACAAACCACAAAATCAAAAAGAATGCGACGAAACAGTAAACTTAATCCTTGGGAGGAAAAACAATTAGCAAGAAGAAAATATGCTGAAAGAAAGATCGATAGATGGATCCAGTGGACTTGGGAACAAAGAGGTATGGTATTATACAAGGAACTAATGGCTATTAGAAAACAATATAAAATAGAAGATTATGGCTAGATCAATATATGGTTTTGTTTACTTAGGTAAAACAAAAAAGAAAAGACCTGGTGTTCACTCGAAGAGTAAAAACACAAATACCAAAACAGGTAAATATTATTCTGGCTCAAAATATAGAGGACAAGGAAGATGAAATTAAAAGCATGGGAATTTAGTTTCGGTTTATTTACCGGAATATTATTTGGCTACAGACAATACGTTGACGAAATAGAAATAAAAGTCGATCATGTTGTTTATGTAGGATTATTTGACTGTTGTTTAACATTATATTACGAATAAAATTATGGGATTATTTGATGAAAGAATAGCTTACAAACCTTTTGAGTACCCAGAGTACTATACAGAAGGATGGCTAAAACAAGCTCAAGCATTTTGGCTACACACTGAAATCTCAATGAGTGGTGATGTTAAAGACTGGAATGAAAAATTAAAACCTGAAGAAAAAAACTTAGTAGGAAATATCCTACTAGGTTTTGCTCAGACGGAATGTGCGGTGTCAGATTATTGGACACAGAATGTTGTTAAGTGGTTTCCAAAGCACGAGATACAACAAATGGCTATGATGTTTGGTTCACAAGAAACAATTCACGCGGTAGCATATAGCTACTTAAATGAAACTCTAGGTCTTGAAGACTACGAGGCGTTTCTACATGAACCTGCCACATCAGCGAGGTTTGATAATTTAGTGTCTTACGATGGTAAGGTTGATCCCGTAGAAATCGGTAGATCAATAGCTATTTTTTCGGCTTTTGCAGAAGGAGTTAGTTTATATTCTGCATTCGCGGTGTTATATAGTTTTCAAATGAGGAATTTATTAAAGGGCGTAGGCCAACAAATGAAATGGAGCGTAAGAGATGAATCTCTTCATTCTAAGATGGGATGTAAATTGTTTAGACAACTCTGTCAAGAGACTGAAGGTTTAAAAGATGATGTTGAAAAGAAAATTTTAAAAGCAGCAAGGATCTGTATTGAACTAGAAGAAAAGTATATAGATAAGATGTTTGAAATGGGTGATTTGGAAAACCTAACATCTTATGATTTAAAACAATTTATTAGAAAAAGAGGAAATGAAAAACTTAAAGAGCTCGGATACGACGAGATCTTCACATATGACAAAGAAGCCGCAAAGAACCTGGATTGGTTTTATCATCTTACTGGTGGGCTTACTCATACCGATTTTTTTGCTATCCGGCCGACCGACTATAGCAAAGCAAACGAAGGGGAAGATTTTGAAGATATTTGGTAAGCGATGAAATATATTATTATATTATTATTTTTAGGATGCAATGAAGAATTCATTGTTCCAGACAATTGTATAGATGAGGGTAAAATTATACCCTACAAAGACCGCGTGTGCACCATGGAAGTGGATTATACATGCGGTTGCAATGGTTACTTATATATTAATCCTTGTCACGCTACTAGTGATGGGGTTACTACAATATGGGCCGCAACAGTACGATCAAACTGTAAACAATAAAATTAAATTATATGAGTAAAACAAAATTAGAATATATATGGTTGGACGGTTACAGTCCAACACAAAACTTAAGAAGTAAAACGTTAATTAAAGAGGATTTTAGTGGAGAGTTAGTTGATTGCCCAATGTGGAATTTTGATGGTAGCTCTACTAAACAAGCTGAAGGTGGTTCATCTGATTGTTTAATAAAACCAGTTGCATTATTTGATGATCCATGTAGGGACAATAGTTATTTAGTTATGACTGAGGTTTTAAATCCAGATGGTACTCCTCACGTATCAAATGCTAGAGCATTAATTGACGATGATGATAATGATTTTTGGTTTGGTTTTGAACAAGAATATTTTTTATGGGATAACAAAACAAACAAACCATTAGGTTTTCCTGCTGATGATGACAATAGAACATATGAGCTAGATAATCAAGATGATATAAAAATACCAACACAAGGGCAATATTATTGTTCTGTTGGTGGATCAAATACATTTGGTAGGGATACCGCTGAAATACATTTAGATCAATGCTTAGAAGCAGGGATAAATGTAGAAGGCATAAACGCTGAAGTTGCACCCGGACAATGGGAGTTTCAGATATTTGCTGAAGGAGCTAAAAATGCTGGTGATCAAGTTTGGGTTGCTAGATACTTAGCAGAGCGAAATGCAGAGGGTGATGGGCTAACTATTAATTGGCACCCTAAACCTATTAAAGGTGATTGGAATGGATCAGGGATGCATGTTAACTTTTCAAACTGTGACATGAGAACAAAAGGTGATGAAGAAGTATTCCATGAAATATGTATAGCCTTTAGTGAAAATATTAAAAGACATATCGATGTTTACGGAGAAGATAACGATCAAAGATTAACTGGTGATCANGAAACACAATCGATAAATGAATTTTCATATGGAGTATCTGATAGAGGTGCATCTATTAGAATACCAATTTCTACCGTAGAAGATGGATGGGTTGGTAGATTAGAAGATAGAAGACCATCATCAAATGCAGATCCATACAAGGTTGTGGCTGCAGTTATTAAAACAACTAAAGAAAGCGTATAATGAAAGAAAGTAAATTATTAGAAATGCAAAATAAAATTGATGCAATGACAAGAGTGTTGCAACAATTAATAAATGAGGTGGGTCAATTAAGAGATTTATCTATTGGTACTTTAGAAACAGTGAAGAAAATGCCTGCTTATAAGAAAGCATTAGATTCATTAAAAAAAGATATAATAAAAAAATCTAAAAATGATAAAAAATTTGAAACAGTAGAAGAACTAGAAAAACATAAAGCAAAGAATAAATAATATGTGGAACAAGGAATGGAAAAAAGGTATTGATTACCCTAAATGGGGAGATACCGATGTTTATAGACAAACAATAACGGGAGGATATTTATTTAATGGTGAAACGCCTAAAGAGGCTTATATGAGAGTGGCTAAAGCAGTTGCTAGAAGATTATATAAACCTGAGATGGCTGAAAAGTTCTTTGAGTATATATGGAATGGTTGGTTATGTTTAGCATCACCAGTTTTATCCAACACAGGAACTGATAGGGGTTTACCTATTAGTTGTTTTGGTATTGATGTAGCAGATAGTATATTTGATATTGGTACTAAAAATTTAGAGATGATGTTATTAGCTAAGCACGGTGGTGGTGTTGGTATTGGTATCAATATGATAAGACCAGCTGGAGCTACAATAACAGGTAATGGTACATCAGATGGTGTTGTACCTTTTTGTAAAATATATGACTCAACAATACTTGCAACCAATCAAGGTTCTGTAAGACGTGGAGCGGCATCAGTAAATATAAATATTGAACATGAGGACTTTGAACAATGGTTAGAGATAAGAGAACCAAAAGGAGACATTCATAGACAATCACTTAATTTACATCAATGTGCAGTGATAGGGGATAAGTTCATGCGTAAGCTTGAACAAGGTGATGTTGAAGCGAGAAACAAGTGGGGTAAGTTATTACAAAAACGTAAAGCAACAGGTGAACCGTATATACTTTTCAAAGGTAATACAAACAAAGCAAATCCAAAAGCGTATAAGTCAAATGCTTTAAAAGTACACATGACAAATATATGTAGTGAGATAGTCTTACATACTGATGAGACCCATAGTTTTGTTTGTTGTTTAAGTAGTTTAAATTTAGCAAAATATGAAGAATGGAAAAATACAAACATTATACAAGATTCTATATGGTTTCTTGATGGGGTCTTGGAAGAGTTTATACAGAAGGCGAAAGGGCTTAAGGGATTTGAAAACGCAATTCGCTCAGCAGATAAAGGAAGGGCGCTTGGACTCGGTGTCCTCGGTTGGCATACTTATTTACAGGAAAAAGGTATCCCGTTTGAGGGACTACTTGCTCAATATGAGACTAGGAGGATATTTAGCCAAATTAAAATTGAAAGTGAACAAGCTTCTAGGGATCTTGCTGAAACTTATGGTGAGCCTTGGTGGTGTACTAATACTGGTATGCGTAATACTCATTTACGTGCCATTGCGCCTACTGTATCTAATAGTAAACTTAGTGGTAACGTATCTCCGGGGATAGAACCTTGGGCTGCAAATGTATTTACAGAACAAACCGCAAAAGGTACATTCATTAGAAAAAACCCTTCATTAGTTAAAGTATTAAAGAAACATAAATTAAATACTGATGCTATATGGGAAAAAATACTTAATGATGGTGGATCAGTACAAGGAATAAAACAATTAGATAAAATACTAGTTGGTCCTTATAATGATATACCAGTAAAAGATGTTTTTAAAACATTTAAAGAAATAAATCAATTAGAGTTAATTAATCAGGCAGGGTTAAGACAACAGTATATAGATCAAAGTGTAAGTTTAAATCTAGCGTTTCCTAGTGAAGCTCCACCAAAGTGGATTAACACGGTACATATGGAGGCATGGAAGAAGGGTATAAAGACTTTATACTACACGAGAACAGAATCTGTGTTACGTGGAGATATAGCTGCACAAGCCATGGATCCAAATTGTTTAGCTTGCGATGGTTAGTTAACACAAAGATAATATCAGTTTAACTAAGAGTGGGGATAAGTATGTAATAGTTCTAATATGAGCAAATACAAACATCCCCATTTTTTATCTTTAACAAGCTGCATTATAATAATTGTATTATATGCGATGATATTTTTAACTAGCTGTGCTACAACTGCGCAACTATACATTAGCCCCAGATATAAAATACAACCTGATAGAGCCTATCCAGAATTACAAATCGGTATGAAGATCAACATCGGTCCTAAAATAATATTCACAAAAAAAAATAACCTATAAACTAGAAAAGGGGATCATTACGATCCCCTTTCTGGTTACAAGAACTTATGGGTATGGTACGCCCAGTTATATCGTTCCTGAATATCTTATGAGCAACAACAGTCCTCACACTTGCACTTCTTTTTATTTATCATAAGCTTACATATAAGTTTATTCCAACCCCATGTGCACTTATTCCAAACAGCAGTAATGCCATTTCCTATTCTTACTAAAAATTTTCCCATCTTATTTTTGTTTTCTTTTAACAGATCTTTTTTCCCTCATCTCTTCTAACTTCTCAAAATCTTCATTTGTATACATAGTCGTTGTAATGACAGAAACAGTATCTTCATTTTTAACTACATCCCTATCGATGCTAATCGGTTTTATATCTGATTGCTCGCGTTTAAACTTGGCCATCTTCATTTTTCTTTCACGTTGTGGGCCACCGCAACCTAAAAGGATCATAAGTGTTGTTAATAACACGATTACTTTTAATTTATTCATATCTTTAATTGTTTTTCTTTTTTGCTCCACCACCTGACGTTACTGGATTACTAGCTACAGGGTTACCTGAAAATCCACTAGTACCTGAACCACTTACAATGCCTGATGAGCTTGATTGTGTTGGACTTATATTATTGTATTGTACTTTAAAACCAGAGCTTTGTACTCCTTGGTAATGACCATAGTTTCTACGGTAATCATAA
>JGI24513J20088_1000113_pt1 | contig 13954 bp, 12 predicted proteins | sample LinPmetageLP36_FD_20088 | JGI IMG/M metagenome (IMG submission 20088)
CTCAAGTCATCTTCTGCTCCTTCAGCACTATCAGTTGAGCCAAAACAAGTGTAGAACTGCACTTGTGATGTAGCCAACGAATTTGCTGTTGAGTCGTTTTTAATGTGTCCAATGTTTGCCATCACACCACCTCTATTTCCACCAGCTTCTCTGGCTCCACCACCGTTAGTAGAATTTATAACGGATGCAAAATGGCATTTATTTGTTGCTGAACTAAAGTTGCTTGTAAAGTTAGAACTAAACTCACCCGTTGCGTGGTCAGTTAGAGTGCTTTGATTCAGAGACCCATCAGTCGTTGTATCTACCGCATCATAGTTTACCCAATGCTTTGTTGCTTCTTGCTTAGTCAGCGTAGCCGCACCACCGCCTGTGCTTTGAATGGTATCTGCTTTTAATGTACTCATAGCGTCACCAATGTCCCCCCGCTTTCAACGGTTAATGTAACACCACTAGCCACAGTAAACGGACCAGTTACGTTGGCGTTTTCTGTAGCAAGGATGGTGATGTCAGATGTAAGGGATTGTGCATTAGTACGGAATAGACCGCCGCCTTTGAAGTTACCCTTGTTTTCTTCGGCAGGTACAAGTGTACCACCTTTAGGGGCGAGATAATTAACAAATATATTTGCTGTGCCGCTAGATGGGGCAGCACTAAATGTAAGAGTTGTACCATCAGGAATACTGTATCCTGCTGTGTCTTGCACAACACCGTCTACCGATACAAGAATATCTTGCACAGACGATACAGGTACTGAAAGTGTAAACGTAGTGTCACTACCATCGCCGTTAAATCGCTCAACAGCGGGGGTAGTTATAAACCGTTCAAGTACGTCCTGTCCTAGATACGGCATTAGGTTATCTCCATTATACTCAATGTACCCGATAGCTTATCTGCAACGCTACAGTCTATCGTAATCTGGTCTGTGGTTTCTAGTACAACTTTGTTACCTGCCATTAGTTCCATAGAACCGCCCACGGGAATAGGTGCGTCTTTAATAATTACGCTTGTTCCGTTGGCTGTGTTGTTTGTTACAGCGCGGTTTGCAGTGTCACTGACTAGATTAACCGTAGCAGTCACTTGGGATGTGTGAATGTTACTGAGAATCAAACCCAGAACTACTGTAGTTGTGCTACTAGCAGCGGTGTACATTACGTACGGCGTTCCGCTACTTGCTGGTTCGGCTGCAAAGTTTACAACCTTGAATGTATTAGCCATTTATTTCTCCAAATTGTAGTATAATTATACCATATTCATAACGCTTTGTCAAGCATTTATTTTATCAACCAAGGGCGATAGCCAAGGCGGTCGCTTCGTCGGCAGCAAGGGCTGCTGTTGTGGCACCAATATCAGAAAGAACTTCCGATGCAGAACGGCTTTCTAATCCGTTAGCTGTAAAACGAGCAAACTCATCATCTGCCACAGAGGCACTGTCAATCTTAACAGCGTTGGTGTTTGATATACCAAAGGTAAGTGCAGCTTGACCGCCTATGTCAGACAATACCTCTGATGCAGAACGACCCTCAATAGCTGTACCATCAATACGTAGGAAGTCATCGTCAGCAGCACCGCTAGTAAAAGTAGCTACATTACCACTTGAAATACCAGCAGAAGCAATGTCAGATGTTAACGCAACTGTACCAGCACTAGATGGTAGTATTACAGTTACGTCTGCTGTAGAAGCAGGGCCAATCAGTGTGACAGCATTTGTTCCGTTATCTGTGTCTTCTTTAAAAAGTATAGAGCCAGCAGCAGAAGACGAACCTGTAAGAATAGGTGCTGTCAGATTTTTGTTTGTCATTGTCTGTGAGCCAGTAAGCGTAGCTACTGTGCTGTCAATAGCGACAGTCAACGTGTTACTAGAACCAGAGGTATCAATACCCGTGCCACCAGCAATGTCTAGTGTTTCACTGTCAAGGTCAATGCTAAGTGCGCCACCGCTGTCACCTTGAAAGTCAAGGTCAGATGCAGTAAGCTGTGCATCTACGTAGGCTTTGATAGCTTTAGCTGATGCAAGGGTAGTATCTGTGCCAGCAACACTAGACAGGTCTGTGTCAAGAACACCAGACTTGAGGTTGTCTACCTCAATGTTTGATACAGTATTATTATCTACATCAATAGTTTTATTCGTAAGAGTTTTAGAGGTAGCAGCAAGATACGTATCAAATGTATCTACTGTGGTCTGACGCATTGTGCCGCCATCATTAGTTACAATACCATCGCCACCTGCTACTGCTGTTGTGCCAGCAGAGGTATCGCCATCAACAATGTTTATCTCTGTTGCAGTGGAGGTTACACCATCAAGGATGTTAAGTTCTGCTGCTGTTGATGTAACATTAGTGCCGCCAATGTCTAGCGTAGTCATAGACACTTCGCCAGCTACAGTTAGTAAGCCACTAGCGACAGTCATTAAGTCTGTGTCGTCTGTGTGACCAATAGTAGTTCCATTAATAAGTACATCGTCAATGTCAAGAGAACCACCAGAGATAAGCCCTGTGGTTGTAATGGTAGATGAGCCTGTGTCAATTGTACCAAAGCCAGATGTAATGGAACCAGAATCAAGTGCGCCAACCGTAGTGGCAGCAGTCGTAACTAGGTTAGGCATTGCTGTGATTTCGTCATCAAAATAGGCGGCTAAGTCTGTGACCGCCACCTGTTTCATAGTTCCGGCATCGTTGAATACAACACGGTCAGCATCTACCACAGTCGTAGCGGATGCAGATGTGTCACCATCCATGATGTTTATTTCGGTTGTGGTGACTGTTGCACCATCAAGTATTTCTAGTTCTGCTTCAGATATACCAGCACCACCGATTGTCAGTGTGCCTGATATGTCTACGTTACCATTGATGTCTATAGTAGTAGCAGCAATCTGAATTTCTGTGTCGGCTATAAGGTCAAGCTGTCCATCTGCACTTGAATGAATATAGATAGCTGTATCACGGAACTGCAACTTTTCTGTAGTGGCAATAAGTATGTCATCCGAAAACTCAAAGTAGTCTTCGTCTTCCATCCATTTTAGTTCACCATCATTAGTCTCGCCATCAAAAGTAATAGTAATGTCTGTGCCAGCCGTAGCTGCACCAAATGTTAATCCATTACCAAGTAGTTTAGTAATAGGTCCACCTTCAGCAGCAGTGCCATCATGTGTGTGACCTGTGCTGGCAACAAAGGCCGCAAGAAGCTGATTAAATTCATCGTTGGTGTGTGCGGCAGTAATAACATCTCCATCAGTGTAGGAGGACTGCCTAGTATAAGTATCACCCATTTATCTTCTCTCTCCTAGTTGATATTCTAATTGAAATCCTTTTAACGAATAGGGTGCTGTCTCTGCACTATCTTCTACTCGTAGTGCTACTGCAAATCCTGATCCCTCTACGGACTGCCTTACTAGCGGTTGTGATGCACCACCATAAATAGGTGTGCCATAAACAGATGTTCCATACAAAGCCACAACATCTTCAGAGTCTAGTGGATATGCAGCAGGTCTTGATGAATTTGCCGATTCATAGTCGTATCTAATAATTAAATTAGAACTAATAGCTGCTTCAGGTTTATAGTTAATAATAACTCGCTGCATGTTTTTACGAACACCGGGGTCATTCATAGTTAAGTCGGGGCTTCTGTACCGTCCAAATATTACAGTGCCATCAAAGGTGTTGCCAGATTCTTGTCTATAAACATATCCTGTTGAGTATGCACCATGCAAAACAATTACATTACCCTCAGATACAAAACTATCTGTACACGCCGGACGTATTCCCTGCAGTTCAGAAAACTCAAACCTTTGTCCTTTTAGCACACATATAATACCTTTACTAAGATTTTCTCCTACCGATGCTTTTGTAAAAAATATTCTGTACTGTGTCTTGTCAGGTATAACAGTAGATACAAACTCTGATGCACTACTTATATTATCATTAAATATAGACTGCACGTTAGAACTTATAGTACCAAGTTCCACGTCACCAATCCTTGCTGTACCTGCAATTGTACGCAACCCGTCAGGGCCAAGAAAGATAAGATCACCAGCAAATTCTTGAATGGTGTTACCATTTATACAACCAATGTCACGTGTAATAGGAGTTATAACAAAATCAGAACTTGATGTTCCACTTAATTTAAATATACGAGTTTCACAGAAAATAAATAAATCTTCGCGGAAAACTTTAAGTCCTGTTATAGTGTCGTCTACATTAATAGTGCCAGCACCAGAACCACTACTAAAAGCATCTTCATCTGCTGGCTGACTAAATACTACAGTCTGTGGTATGGTAGATTTACCAGCATAAAACATGTGGTTTTTAAATGAAGCTACAAACTTAGCACCAGCTACATCGCTCTCACTTACATCTGTTGCGGATAAAGAACTGTTAAATACTGTAGGTGCATTTGTACCATCAACAACAACTATTTTATCTGTACCATTAAAGTTAAAGCGTTCAAAGTTATATATACCTGCGCCTGTTCTGCCACTATCAATAGAAGACCAACTTGATCCACCGGGGTCTGCGCTAAATATAGACGTGCCTCTGGCTGCTAATACCTTGCTACCAAATGTAGCTACCATAAGAACTTTTTCAGAGGCAGAAGCAGTTTGTGGAACTATAGCAGACACATACTTAGAGAACCCACTAATTCTTCTATAACCACCCTCAATGTCTGGCTCAAAATTACGTAGTTCTAGTGCCTCACCCGGCTGCATCAAAAAGGTAGAACGATTTAATATTAAACCGCCTTCACAGTTAAATGCGTTAGGTTGTACTGCTGACATTAGTTAGCCCTTACATTACTAGAACTTCTTGAATTACCTGTGTAGGGTATATATGTTGATCTAACATATTCAAATTTATTTATTAGAAGTGTCTGCATATTTTTAATACCCTGCTCAAATCTAGCAAAAGCAATACCATACTGTTGTGATTCACCACGGTACTGATATATGTAAGATACAGCACCATCTATAACTATGGGTGAAAACCTATCAGGTATAGATGTAGTATCTCCATGTGCAGACAAGTCACTAGGAAAAGTAAAATAGTCATATTTTAGTGTAAGTTCTTTATCTGGATATGGATATAACAAATAGTTATTATCTAATGTTCTAACAATAAAAGATGGTGTATCTCCAGAATCAAACTGTGCTACTTGAACACCGCTGGCATGAGTTGCAGCAGTTGTACTTTCTGCGCCTCTAGTACATCCCGTAAGATCATTACCTAATATACCAGTATAAGTTACAATTTCACTACCGATATAAACTTTACCCGTAGAGTCAAAGCCTGTTGTTGATGTAAGTGTTAATGTTGTTACAGAACTTGAATGCGAACCATTCAATGTCGTTGCTGTTATTTCGTCTTCTTGTGTAATAAAATGATTTATATATTCGTTGTAATCTAGTTTATTTAGTCTGCCACCAGAAATAGCATTATCAATGTCTTTAACTATTCTAAATGTATTATAGTCTAAAGATTTAGCATCTGTTGGAATACTATAACGAACTGTACCCGGAACCAATGTTTCACTTTTAGTAGAGTGATTAAATGGATAATTAAATTCACGTTGATTAATATATCTAATAGCTTCATTAACAGCATTCTTAGCTTGAGTCTGAACACCACGTGCTGAACTAAAATTAGCAGAAGTCAACTCTACTTCGTTTAATTTAACTAGTACTTTGTTTGTCAATGTAAGAAATGTTTCAGCCATTATTCATCCTTAAGATAAGTTAGGAGGGCAGCTTATACCGCCCCCCTATATTATTTAGGCTAGTGTATCCCGATCTACCTCATCAGCACCAAATTGTGATGCTGGTTGACTTGTACAGTCAATACAAATAGCAAACATGCGAAGTGAACCGCCTGTTGTTGTACCTGTCATTGCTTGAATTTCAAGATCAAGGGTATCGGTAGCATTAACCATTACAGGACCGCCTTCAGCGGAAGCTGCAAAGTCACCTACAGATGCAGCATCAAAGTCAAAACCGTCAACAAAGTTGTCAAGGTCTCCACCGGTAATACCAAAGTCAAAGTCAGTATTAGATGATGTACCAGCATGTGCTGTTAGTACTTCCAGACCAGCATGAAGAATCAAAGTATTCGCAGGAATAGTCAAACCCGGAATAACATCGTTAGCTGCAAGTGCTGTGCCTTTATCTGCAGTCGCTAGAGCAAAGTCAAGTACTCCTTCAATCATGTAAGGAACACCCGGAGATGCCTGACCTGAACGACCGTAAATGTTAACAGTGGAAGTTGTTTGTGCGCCTAGTGCCATTTTTCAATCTCCCTATGCTAAGTGGTAAATGGCGTTGACAAGTGCTTCAGGACGAAGAATCTTGCGGCCATACAAATGCATACCACGAACAATGTCAGCAAAGCTGTCAGGGTCACGATATGTCTCAGTCTTATTAATCTGCTCTGCAGTTGCAACAGCAGATGAATGACCAGCTACAATCACACCAAAGTTGGTAGAAGAGTTCGTGCCAGTAGTGGACGGACCTGTACCAAGTGTAGGTAGATTGTTAGAAGTGTACACAGTGAAACCATGAATCTGCGTACCAACTTGACCATTCTGGAGTCCAGAACCACCAAAGTCAGCGTTAAACAGACGAGAATCCTCATCTTTCAACAGTTCCATGAACACTGGATCAACAACAAGCCAACGACCTTGTGAGTCTACATTCTGCTGATCCAGCAGACGAGACATACGAGCGATTACTGTTAGCGGGAAAGTATCACCAGCAGCAGGAGTTGAGTCTGTTGCTCCACCTGTACGTGGCTGAAGTGCTAGTGCATCACCAGACGAACCACCAAAGGAAGCAGCATCAATCTTCATAGAAGAAAGAAGTTCATCTGTACCTGCGGTAGAAACGGCTATTGAACCGTTAACAGTAGTGTTTACTGCACTTGCATTTGCATGAAGTGCGGCTTGTTTGTAACCAGACATGTAACCAAGAACATCTTGGTCAAACTGATCAGCAAGGCGATATGCAGCACGGTCACTTGCAAGTGATTGGAAGTTTACGTGTGAATGCGCCTCTTCAATGTCATCAACCTTAAATGCATAGTAGTTAGCTTTGTCAATTGTAAGGCTGAAGTCTTCATCGTCAAGGTCTTGTGGTGTGATCGGCGCACCACGGGTATAAGCCTTAACTGTAATTTCTGGTTCTTTGATGATCTTAACGGAATCACCCATGTTAGCAATCTCTCCAAAGTAGTCAGAGTTAGTGATTGCTTCAGCAACAGCCGACTTGCGGAACGCAAGTTGCACCTGTTTGCTGTAAATTACGGGAGAAAAATTACCGTTAGGAAGATTACCATAACCAGTAGCGGTTGGAAATGCCATTGTTATGTCTCCTAAGTTAGCATTTTACAGATGCAAACTTACAAAACTTATTCAGAGGCTGATTTGCTTGGGTGCGTATTCCAGTAAGATGGCCTTCCTACTGTTCAACGGGCCTTGCTTGTCAGGTAATCCGTAAGACTTTGTTGTTTGCTGGATTGGAGTAAGTGGGTAGCGAACCTACTTACACCTTTGTTACATATAGTTATACGAAAAAATAACTATTTGTCAACACCTTTTTCTTTAGGTATTTCAATAAAATTCATATTCATACTGAAAGACCGTCTTTCACCTTTTGTGTAAAATGGATACACGCAGTGAAACAGTTGTGAAGGAAATACATAGAAGTCACCTATTTGTGGTTTTATTACAAAGTTGGTACAGCTATATCCTGCAGGAGTACCACTCGCAAACTGGATATGACCATTAGCGGGATGATGGTCTTCATAGTCCTTCTCCCACTCTTCTTCTATTCCTTCAGGTAGTTTTAAATACCCTACACACGATAGCCTAGAACCTGTATGTATGTGCAAGGGATTGTATTCGTTTTCAAATTGACGTACAAACCAACCAGAAACTATTTGTAGTCCGTAGTTGTATTTGTCATTATCTAATTTTTTATTGCCCATACTATTTCGGTCATCTGTATAGGCTTGATACATACCTACAAATTTACCTATACCTTCTTGGGCAATCCTAATAATTTCTTCATCAAACGCTAGTTCTTCAGATACTTTTCCTACTAGACTATCGGAGTAGTCAATTAACTTATCAGACATTTTGTCATTTAGTTTATTGACTAACTCCTCTGGCATACGAAAGTATCCCATAGTAGGACCGAAAGGAGCCATNAGATGAATATCTTTTTTAGGCTCAAAGATTACACTCATCGTGCTGACCCAGATACATCGTAGATAAATTTACCACTACGAATAGCATCCATAATTTCATCAGAACGTTTTTCATACTCTTGCGGAGACATTTTTTGTACGGCTGATTCTTTTATGTAGGTAGCAGTTTCATCACTTTGCGGTTTATTTCTTTTATTTTTTGGAGACACCGCCTCTGCTGCACCCTTATCGTCCTTATCCTTAGATTTTTTGCTAATGCCTTTATCTGATTTGTAAAGGTCAATGGCTCTGGCAGCGGAACGTGCATCATTATCATTTTCGTACAGTGCGTCTTGCACCCACTTAGGTTGTTCTTCAGCCCACTCGTGGAAATCATCACTGTCACGAATCTCATCAAAGTCTGGATGCATCTGCATTAGTGATGCTTCTGCTTTTTCTTTTGTAGCTGAGTTTTGCATGTCATCAATTACTTTAAGGCGTTCTTCAAGTGCGCTTGATTGCTCACGTGCCTTCTTCATTGCAATTGTTTCTACGATAGCTGCTACATCTGGATACTCTGCTGCCCATGTTTCAATGTCCTCATCAGACTTAGGTAGCTTCATTTCTTTTTTAGTTGCAGCACTAAGTTGAGATTTTAATGCCTCAAGTTCAGCTTTAAATTCTTCTGATTGTTTTTGTTGATGTCGGCGTAAATCAGAGTAGCGTTTTTTAAATGTTTTTTCTTCTGCGCCAGAAGGCTCAACTTCTTCTGGTTCAGTTTCTTCTACCTCACCTTTTTGTTCTTTAATAAGTTGCTCTAGTTCTTCTTCTTCCATTTGGCGTTTTTCTTCGTTATTATATTTACGGTTTGCAAACGCTACTTTTTTTTGCGGCTGCATTTCTTCAGCCATAATTTCTTCTTGTGCCATTGTTTATTCTCCTCGTTGGGGCCACCGTAGCCATACACCTGTCGGGTAGATGGGGGATGAGTAGCCAACATATTGTAGATTATTTTTTAGAAGCTAATCCACCACGCTTCATTTTCTTTTTAGCTTTAGGTTTTGGTTTAGAAGCTAGGCCACCTTCATTAAAACCTCTACTATAATCTCCTGTGCTTACTGCTTCAGCAACTGCATTTGCTGTATAATCATCTGCAGCTTGTTGTGTTTCTTGAACCCCAGAATCTGCACTACTTTCATATTGATTAGCTAATTCTTGTCTTGCAGCAGCTTGCACATCTTTAATTTTTTGTTTTGTTTCTGCAATCTCTTGTTGTTTTTCTGTTATAGCCCGAACACGTTTTTCATTAGCTGCAACTGCAGCAGCCGTTTCTTTTCTGCGTTCTTCTTTTGATTTTGACATAAAATCTTCTGTCATAGATTTAGAACGACTTGTCAATCGTTTAGATTCTTTTAATTCTTCTAGTATTGAATTTGCTCTTTCTCCTTTAAATCCATTATTTTTTAAGGAATTATATGTAGGAGCGTTTACAGTAACTGTTTCACCATCTAAGGTAAATGTAGCTGTAGCACCTTCGGGAATACCTTCACCCGATATTAAACCCAATGCACCTTGAATAGAACCTGCAACACCCGGTAGTGTACCTGCATTATTAAAACTAACACCTACAAGAGTAGCATCTTTTTTCAATCCTGTACCATCAGAAAAACCACCTAACCCTATGCGTCCACCACCCGGACCATATATTTCTTCATCAGTAGGACCATAAGAGTCACGGTCTTCCCCACCTGTCTGTTCTTCACTAGAAACTCTTGTTGTTTCTACCCTAGTTGTTTCCGTTTCAGGAACAATCTCTTTAGGTACATAGTCTTCCTCACGCACAAATCCTTGTTTTATTTTTGTAACGCCGGGAATAAAAGTAATTAATTCTTTTTCTCCTGTTTCTTTATTGACAATAGTAATTGTTTGTGGTCCTCCCTGTGGAGGTTTCAAAAAATCACCAAAAGTTGTTTGTGGTTGTTCATACCTAACAGTAGGTGTAGCTGCTTGCTGTGATTGTTGTACAAACTGACGGGATGCTGCATCTGGTGCTGCTGTTGCTACGCCCGGCCTGTTGCCTTCTTCTGCAAATTGAGATGGTTGATAAAATATACCAGCATCTTGTGGAGTAACAACTCCACCCTCTTGCATTTCTTTTTTATCATTATACTCTTCTTCATCTTCGTTGTCAACAATAATTAAGTCCATCATACCAAAAGGTAGATCATCAGAAATAGTAGCTTCATCACTATTACCCATCTGACCCATCTCGTCCATCATCTTCAAACCTGTTTTAGCTTGTTGACGCATCATCATAAGTTTTTCAAGGCCAATGTAACGCACGACATCAGCAGGAAATACAAACTCTCCCTCACTCAACTGTGCAGGAATGTCATCTCGCACCTCTGCTTTAGACGAACCCGGTGGTACATCATTACCAGACACAGGGTCTATAGTGCCACCATCGTCTTCAAGACCGCCTTCGTCAAACATTTCCATTTGTTTATCCAGAGCCATTAATTTCATCCCTAAGTTGTTTTAGTCTACGTAATACTGCTATTGCACCTTGCTGTCTATGTAGTGCAATAGTATCTGTTGATTGTTCCATTACTTTGTGATGTTGCTCTATCGCATTATCCAAGTAATTATTGAATGCCTCCCATTGGTCCTTGTTGTTGACCATTGGCTTGAGGCGGCTGATCACCTGCTTGCGGTATTTGTCCTGATTCATTTCCACTAAATCCTTGCTCTCCCGGCACAGGAACCTGTCCAGTGCCTATTGTGCCGCCACCTGCACCAGTAGGGTCTAATGGGTTAGCCGCTGCCTGTGGGTTTTGTTGACCCGCCTGTGGCTGTGGTTGCTCCTGTTGGAACCCTTTCATAATTTCTGCCTGTAGTGCGGCTTCATCCATATTGTTGGTTACTTTGTCAGGGTCTAAGTCCATAGATTTTGCAATCTCACGGATTACATATTGGAACTTAGCAAAAGGTGCGAGTGCTGGGCTGCTTGCTACTTGTAGGAACTGCATTAAACGCTGGCTACGTACTTCGTTAGCCATAAGACTTTCTGTACCACGTGCCTTGACTTCTAGGTCGCCTTTGATTTCTTTATCAAAGTCAAACTGCATATTAAAACGAAAGAAACCCTCGCCTAATGGACGCAGTAAATAGTCATCTACGTTTTTAATAACTGTTTTTGTACCACCCTGTGCTGCACCCATAAGCATAGAGATACCTGATGCAGTACGGCCTACGCCAGTTATACCTGTTTGCCCATGAGCAAAAGATGGAAAACCTGTACTTTCATCTGCTAGTACACGTGCTTTATCAAATAACATCATATTTTCTTGTGACACATTAGGGAACTTAGTACCAAAGATAGCTTGACCCGGTGCGCCACCTTGCCTACGGAATATTTTACCCGGATACAGCGACAAGTCTTGGCCCGGTACAAGGTTTGTTTCATCTACCTCTACAATCAAGTTACCAGACAATACAGCATTATCAACAGCCATACGCATAAAGCCATTCATTAGTGTCTGCGTATCGTCCATATTTTCTGCAATGCCAATACCAAAGAACGAGTATGGATTCAATTCATATGGAGCAGCATGATAAGGAATCTTGCTAGGTTTAAATGGGTTAAGAACCATACGAATAAGTTTGTTGTTACACACCCAGATGTTTGCTTGTAATTCGTCAAAGTCTTTTAGTTCTTCTGGAATTTCTATACCCTGATCCATAAGCATTTCAGTATCGCACATACCCCAGTACTCAAGAACTTCAAAACGATCAATACCATGTTCAGGTGCATAATCAGATAGGTCATCTTCCCAATACTTTTTAGTATAGTTTTCTCCAAACGAGATACACTCATCAATTACAGAGTCACGAAAGTAAGGACGTTTTTTTAGTCCACGCAATTGTGAACGTGACATTTTGTGTCTTTCAATTACAAACTGTGCCTCATCCATGCTATTTGCATCAGGGTCAGGATAAAAATCCCAACATGATACATGTTCAACTTGTGGAACGGTTTTAAACATTGGATCATATTCACCATCATCTCCCCACTTTGGATACTCTTTATCCGTAGCAAATGGACCCTTCATTACACCCGTTCCAAACAACGCCATTTCAAATGCTGCATTGCGTAGATGTTTAGATGCTCCTGACTCCTCTAGTTGGTCATGTATTTTTTTCTGCATCTTTTTAGCTGCAATCATAGCAGGGCTAAATGTAACTGCTGTAGGTGTTTTGCCCGGACCTTCTTTTAATTTGTCTTGCACAGGCTCTAGTTTGTTTTGTACTACACCTAGCTTCTCTTGTAGTGACTGTGCAGTAGAACCCGGTGGCAAATCATTTCCATCGCCAGCAAAACCATATGGGCTAGTAGATAGTGCAGTTTCCCCACGTAGTTGTTCTGGCTCTTGCGGATCAAAACTAACGTCCTCTACTACGCCTTCTGGTAGTTCAGTAGGCTCTACGGATAAAGGAAAACGCTGATTAGCAAACAAAACATCCACAATCTGTCCGTAAGCTGCCAACGTCTTTGTCTTAGTTACTTTAATAAACACACGAGACTTTTCTGCTTCAGTAAATTGTACGTCAGGACCATATAGACCACGATAATTACGATAGGCACGTAGCCAACGCTCTTCATCTGTATAACGATAATCTTCTGACCGTTGGTATCTTTCCATAATAAATGGAATCATACCTGATACATCGCTATCGTCAGTTACAGAATCTTCTGTATCTTCCAATGCAATTGCATCGTCTTCAATCATAATTTCTTCTTCGTTCATGGTGTTTCCTTAATACCCAAAGGTGCTGTCTGCAACAGGCATATTATTTCTTGGTCCTTGACCTGTATCAAAATCAAATACGTTAAACCTTGGTCTTGACATTATTCCATATCTCAAGGCATCATACAAATGGTCTTCACTATGCGTATCAATGTCTTCTGGATTTTTCTTATCCAAAGGGATGGACGGTAACTGTGATATGACATTTGTGCAGTTATTAAAGAAAACAAGTCTAGGTTCCTCTGTAAAATCATCTACCTGCAAACGTCTGTGTATTTCGTTTTTACCTGCTACACGACTACCACGGCTTCTATCTGATGGTCTCCACCTGCATCCTCTACTAATCATTTGTTCTGCAAGGCTAGGACCAGTATCCCCACGTTTATGCCACAAAGAAGAATCAAGCACACCGTACCGAATACCACCATCTCCTGCTTCTGCCTCTAATATCATATCTGCCAAATCTGTGGCGAGGACTTTAGTAACATAGAGTTCTCTATATACAATAAGTTGTTCGTCCGGCGCAACAGCAAACCAAACAACACCAGACTTACTACCATAACCGTAATCGCAAGCCCTAAACTTAACCCAATTGTTAGGTATATCAAAAGGCTCAGTAACGTGAATGTTACGGTCAAACTCAGTAAAAGCTGCACCTTCTTTAATATCCCAATCTCCGTCAAGGAGTTGTCTTCTTTGTTGCTCTGGCATGGAGAGTAGCATGGCTTCGTAGTCACCCGACTCTGCCAGATAAGGATTGTCAGATAGTCTTGCTGGGATAAATCGCCGTTTAAATAATGGCCTTCCAGCTTTTTTATGTCCTGCAGGGTATCGTAATACTTCTCCTGTTTCACTATCTGTTGCATCAAACGGCCTATTATACGGTGCAGGGTTAATAAACATACTCTTAACCCAATGATGTCCCCGACCACCGGGGTTAGTTGTTGCTCTCATGTAGATAGGCAAGTCAGGTGCAGT
>JGI24513J20088_1000117_pt1 | contig 13577 bp, 22 predicted proteins | sample LinPmetageLP36_FD_20088 | JGI IMG/M metagenome (IMG submission 20088)
AAGGATCACTTAGATTTGCATCATCTGCATCTATTTGAGCTCTTGTTAATCCAGAAGAGTTTTGAACAATACCGCTACCATCGGTGGCATAAGTAACACCACCAATAGTAACAGTTCCATCAGCATTGTTAGTTATTAAGTTTTGAAGATAATCAAATTGACTCATGTTTTACGCCGTATAAGTTATAACGCAGTTCGAAATGCCTGCATTTGATATTACTCTCATGCCTCTTTTTAGCCTTAGACCTGGATCTGAATAAAAACTATCGCTTGAACCAGAATTTACTTTAAAAGTAAATTGAGTGGTATATGTTCCGGCAGCATTCTTTGACTGAATGTCTATAGTTCCATCAGCTCCGTCAGCTTCTAAGTAAAGACCTCTGAAGTAAACAACTTGGTTTGTACCTTTTGCTTTAGTGTATGCATTGTCAGTAGTTCCTGCAACTACTTCCGTAGTTGCATTGGAACCCTGTTGATGACTGTTATAATGTCCTGCCATTATAGACTCCTAATTTTTAATTAGTAAATACTTTACTTTGTGCTTGAACATATTCTACTACAAGAGTTCCTACGCCTGCACCAGCATTAGCACTTAAAATTCTAATTCTTTTTTTGCTTGTACCAGTATTTAACCAATTATTTGTTCTAGCAGCATCTGCTCCTGGTTCAATATTATCAGTGTTCATTCCTATTGTACCGCCAGCGACACCTGTTGCTGTAGTTAAAGCTGTTGCTGTTATAACTGCACCATCGTCAAAACCAATGCCTGCTGTTGAAGCAGCACCATTCCAAGCTGTTGTTATAAATAATTTAATTGATAAAATTCTGCTGTAAGCAGGAATAATAATAGTTGTTGCAGGAGCTGTAGCTGTTTGAGTTACAGCAGCTGATTGTGAAGTAACAGTAAAACCTACGTCCTTCATGTTTGTTTGTACGTTAATACCTGTTGTGTTTGATATAGGACCTGATTTAATTGGTCCTGAAAAAGTTGTTCTACCCATAATATTCTCCTTAGTCTGGTTATGTCGACCTCAGTGGCCGTCTAGGGATTCTTAAATGTAACCAATAAAAAATACAAATGCAACATAAAAAAAGGGGAAACCGAAGTTTCCCCTTTCTGAATTCAAATACTTAAAATTAATTAAGCACCATTTGAACCAAAGATTGCACGAGGATCTGACCACCCGAAGCTATAACGCTCCCTGGCTTTAAATCTCATGTTACCTGTGTTGAATTCACCTTCCATAGCTGTTCTAAGAGGCGAACGGTTAAAGTGTTTTAAACCGTTTGGTGCATCTGTAAGAACAAACCATGCATCAGGATCTGTTAAGAAATTATTAACAGTGTACCCTTCGGATACAGCACCTGAAGATTTTAGTGCATTGATGTCGTTGTCAGCAGTACCTACACGGCCAGAAGATTTCATTAATCTTTCAGCTACGAATTGTAGTGCTGATGGAACAACAAGTTTATTTCCTGTTAAAGCAACAATTAAACCTCTTTCATCAGTAAATTGACCAATCGAAATTAGTGCATTTTCTATTGAAGTTTCGTTCAAGTCTGTTGCAGTTACAGGTGTATTAGCGAATGTTCCGCCTACAGCAAGTGGATGGTCTGTTGCAAGTAAAGTCTTGCCGTCGCCACCAGTAAAGCCAGCAGTGTATGCGTTATTTAAAACGGATGCACCTTTAACTTGTTTACTGTGTGCCATTGATCGTGCAAGTGCACGAGTATAGCGGTTGGATAATCGATCATACAGGTTGTCTTCGACTGCTTCTTCAGTTAAGGCAAATGCCATTGCTACAGTTTCGTGTGTGTAACGAGCTGTATAAACTTCAGAGGCAGAATCATATTCAACCCCAGCACCTTCTGACTTCGTTGGTGCCGCACCAAATCCGGAAAGCATTACTTCTTCTTCGAAAGCTCGGTCCGAGGACTCTGTTTCAAAGATTTCAGCTGCCTGATCTCCGTATTTAGCATATTCTAAGCCAAAGAGAGCGTTTAAGCCAGGCTCTAGTTCTTTAGCAAGTTGAGCTCTTGATATAGCCATTTTTTATCTCCCTATACGCCAGTAGTGCCAGCACTAAATATATGGTTATTTATCATAACTACTACACCTGTGTTGGTTACTGTTGTTAAATCATTAGATGGATTAGTAGTCACTGCTAATGCCTTGAGAGGAAGGGAAGCAGTTGTGTTCCCTGTACTCACGGCAAGTTCAGCATGTGAAATTCCAGCTGTTGTACTTCCTACCGGGTTATTATCCACGATATCATAGTTAGCGAAAACGCCAGCTATAGTGAATGCAGCATTTGCTTGCACTTCACATACGATACTTGGATCGTCCACGATATAAGCTTGCACTACACTAGTGACGTTTGCGTCTCCAGTCCAGTGGTTTGACCATCTTGGTGTGCCTGTTGAAGAATCTGTGAATTGACATCCGTTAAACACGCCCAGCACAAGTCCCCCATCAGCAGCGGCAATCCTTTTGATATATCCAGACGCTAGTCCTTTTACAATATCACCTTGATAAATCTTAGTGGTATCTGAGTTTGATATTTCATATCTGTTTTGACCGCCAGTATACGCACCACCGCCTAATAGGCGAGCAGGACGTAAACCAAATGGAGCATCTAAGTTTGTTAAAGCCATTTATTACTCCTAATATAATGTGTGGTTCAGTCTTAATCTGAACCAAAGGTTACTTTTGAACTTCGCTCTGCCTGAAATTTAGGCATAGCGGGATTATTGTCACGCATCCAATCGTTGTCGACCGCTTGCATCTGAGATTTAGATTGCTCAGCGTAATATTTTTTGCGTTGTTCAATGAGTTCTACTGGTATTCTAGCCAGTAGTAAGCCACCTATCCCTATGACTCCGGTATATTTACCATCCTCGACACTTGGGTAGGCGAAATCCTTGTACTCGTCCGCACGAACGAGCTCATAGCCTTCAGTTAATCGAGAATGAACATTGTTCTTATCCTCATAACCTAAGACTTCAGCTCTAATCCACCTATGGGCGAAACCAGACGGAGCACTTGGGGCGTGCAATTTACTGGGTGGTCGCCATTGCACAGGGCGTTCTACAGAGGCTCGTGTTTGCGTTTCACGAGCACTTCTGTTAATTTCATTATCATCTTTAGCAGTAGCTTTTTGCTCTGCTTCTATATATTCCATTTCATTATCTTTTTTAGACATTATATACCTCTATGAATCTCTTGCTGCAAGTTTCGCAACTTCTCTAGCATACGCTTCTAGCGGTACACCGAGTTTTTTAGCTACGGAAATTTGAGCTGGTGATAGTTTAACACTCTTTTTACTCTTTTGGCTAGCTCTTCCTTGAGAGACAGAAGCTACCTTTTGAGATCGACCGGATTGACCATTAAATTTATGCGGAAAATCTTGTCTAATTCTTGTATCTATTTGCTCATAATATTCATCTGATTGAGGATCTAAACCTTCTTCTTCAACCAATTGTTGATGAATTGAAAAAGCTGTAGCAGTCATAGCTCTATCTCGACCAAACCATTTGTTTTCTTCTCTTTCAGCCCATTCTGTTGCTTTAAAATCTGGTTGAGCTTCTTGTTGTGTTTGGGGTTGTTGCATTTGCTGTTGTTGCATCTGAGCTTGCTGTTGTTGCATTTGAACGGCACTAGCTTTTTGCTTTTCTTGATTATCCTTAAAGATTCTTAATCTTTCTTTTTCAATAGCAATCTTAGCCATAACTTGCTGAGCATCTGCCATCTTATCAACTTCACCAGCTTCATAAGCTTCTTTAAAAGCTGTTTTAGCTTGTACTTCTTGTGAATCAATACGGCTTGTAGCTTCTGAGCTATAACCAGTATTAAGATTACTAAGTTGACCTCTTAATGCATCTACTTCACTTTTTTGTTGTTGAGCAAACTGCATAGCAGCGGCTTCTCGTTCTTCAGATTCTTTTCTCTGAGCAACAAGTTTATTAATTCTTTTTTGAGTTTTTTCTCTCCTTTTATCAAGATCTTCCTCACTTAAAGCATTTGATTGAATAGCATTACCATCTTCAGGACTTTCTAAAGATATTTCTGCTGATTGATCATCACCTAGTGGTGTTTCTTGTTCCACTTCAATGATTTGGGCTTCTTCTATTTCTTCATTCATCATAAGACACTCCTATATAGTATAAACGTCAGTCGGTTCCAAAATGGTTCCGAGTACTTCGTCATCGTTTAATATTCTTATCTCGCCATCTTCTAGCTTGATTCTTGTTCCTGCATATTTTCCGATAATAGCCCAATCTCCTTGCTTACAATAAGGTCCACTTGGAAATTTAGTTTTATCTTTATAAGCATCAGGACCAAGTTGAACAATATAAGCTACAACTGTAGCCAGGGATTCTCTTTCTCGTGTCTCATCTGTTATAAGGATGCCACCTTTAGTTTTAGCAAAACCTTGAAAAGGCATTACTACAACACGGTATCCGGTTGGTTGAGGCATTCTTTGTTTGGTTGATTTTTTAAGAAGGGTTGGGTCTAAGACTCTTTCCTCTTCTTTGATATAAGCATCAGATACTTGTAGTTCAGATTTTAGAGATTGCTTTATTTTATTCTCTGACTTGTCTTCTACTTTTTCTTCTGCCTTCTTAGTTGCGTACCTTTCAGGTACTATTAGGGTTTTAACCATCTGCACGTTCTCCTCGTGATACCAGAGCAATTATCTCTTGCTCCACATAGGACAGACTCTGTAATTGTCCAATGCAGTTCCGATATGCTTCCCAATCTTTGCAGTTCCCTGACGTTATATTTGTATGAACAGCTTCTCTCTGTTCACGAACAATATGTAGTATTTGTTGAATTAATTCAACCCCATCTTTCATTTTTTTTCTCCATCGCTATACAAGTTGTTAAAAGTTACATTTGGATCAGTGTAGCTTTCGTGTTCTTCACTACTATGAATCCACTGACTTGGAGCAAAATCAGGTGCCCCTTCTCCTGTTGACCATAATGCAGGGTTCGTTACTCTAACTCTATTGTTAGGTAATGCAACGACGTTTCCCTTCCATTTACCTTCTGTTAAATATAATACATGACTTTGTTTATGTTGGTCCGGGCTATCAGCTATCTCATGTTCTGTATAATCAACAGTAAAGATATACTTAGCTAAATAAAACTCCCCATCTATTTTTGCATACCAAGGTGATGACGAAGTTCTGTCTATACTAATAGCAGTATGATGATGAGACATACAATCCCAAGGTTGGCATAAATGATTTTCCATTCTTTCTGGCCACTCTTCTACAGGTATATCTGCAACTAAAGCTTGTATTGGCATACGAGCCCACATAGCACCGCCATGAACATTAGGTTCGTCGCCCTCTGTTTCACAACCTGTAAATATAACTTGAAATGATAGTGATCTATCTGGAATACAATTAACTGCCACAGCTAGGCCGTGCAGAAATTCACCGTGGTAATTCTCATGACCCGCAGTAAACTCTTTTCTTACCCATACCTTAAAGTACGGGATATTCGATATTAAATAAGACATCTCTCCTCCTTATCTTATTTTATTTTTTTACTTTGCCGCCTTTTTTGTAACCTTTTACTTTACCGCCTTTCTTGTAACCTTTAGCTTTCTTGCTAACGGCACCGCCCATAGAGTAACCTTTTGTTCTTTTAAACATAATTATTTCCTTTTTTTAGTACTTCTCTTTTTAGCTGTTTTTGCAGCTTTTTCAAACTGTTTATTAGTAGGAGCACCTTTAGCCCCTTTTTTCCTCATTCTTTCGCCAGAACCAGCTGCAATTCTTTTTTTCTTAGCATGAATATTTGCATATAAACCTTTTTTTGCCATTAGCACTTCCACCTTCTTCTTGCTTGCCTAATCCTAGAATTAGGATCATTTCTTGTCTTAGCACTACTATTCTTTAACTGACCTGCTGATCTTGCGCAATAAGATTTTCTTCTTTTTGCAGCAGCACTTCCTTTNTTAACTTTNCCGGTAACAGCAGTTTTTAATTTAGAGCCAGGGTTTTTCTTTCGATAAGCAGCAACACCTTTTTTAGTCATACCAGCACCAGACTTAGTAGGTCTGTAGTTACCGCCTTTACTTGTAGTTCTTCTTATTGGCTTTGCTTTTTTTCTCTCAGCCATTAGTTTCTGTCAGATAGATTTCTTAATCTTTCCACATCAATGTTTTCCATTGTTTTATCTTTCTGAAGTTTTTGTAACTCAAGAGCAATACGTCCTGCTGCTATTTCTTCTTGAGCGTCTATACGTTCACGAGCAATAGAGGACTTATCTAACGCTTGCATTTGACTGAATTCCTTTTTTTGTTCTGTCATATTATTCTGAAATGCTTCTTGTTGCGTTTTTATAACTGTATTAGTTTCAAACTCTTTAGCATCTTGTTGTAATTTAGCACCTTGTAGAGCTAACTCTTGTTGACGAATTTCTACTAATGGATCTTTATTGGCAGGAGGTGCAAGTACTTCAGACATCTGTACAGACATCTCGGCAATACGTTGAGCTACTTCATTTTCAATTTCCATCTGTATAGCTTGCATTTGCTCTGGAGGAATTTGACCTTGGAATTGTTCCTGCAACTGTTGGAGTTGAGGTCCAAATTCTTGTTCAACAATCTCACGAGCTTGTAATGCTAGATGCTCGTAAATGTGAGCCTCTAATAAAGAAATAATATTAATGTTAGCCATCGCAGCTGGTGTTCTTAACAATGTTAAATGTGTTTGAATATGAGCTTGATGATCTTGTTTTGGAAAGGCTTGAAGTCCTCTTCCTTGTAATGCATTGGCATTTTCAATACCTGGATCTACAGGTTGCGGTTGCGGAGGTGGTGGTAAAAGCTTTTCAATATTACGAACACCTAAAGCTTCGTACATTCTATGATAGGCTTCGTACATACCAGCTTGACCATGAACTTGTGGGTTAGATTGAATGAGTTGCAAGCTTGTTTGTGCAATAGCAATTCTTTGTGCTGTAGAAAAAATGTTAGGATCTGATACAGGCATCACATCTATTCTGTCATCAAAGTCAGCTTGTTTAATATTTGGATCTCCGCCACTTACTTCATAAGGATATGTAGGTGGTAGATAATCTCTAAATAAACCAGCTAAAAGATTAAATTCTATTTTTTGTGCATAGTGTAATCTTTTATGTATAGCAGACATAATCTTTGTACCACGCTCTAGCATAGCAACAGTAGAACCAACGGGTCCGTTTTGTTCTGCTAAAGGCATGTCAGCAACAGATGCAAATCTCTTACCGCTTTCTACTATTATACCAAGCAACTGTAACAATGTTCCTGAAGGTTCCTTAAAAGGTAATGGTATAATAGATGCTCTCAGGTCACCCCCTGGAGCATCTATATCTCTAAATTCACCTGGCTGTAATGGCTCAGCTTCGTCACGAATTCGTATACCTCTAGCTTTAAAGCCAGCAGGTAAGTTTGCTAATGTACCAGCGTCAATTAACTGACGAAGGATAGATGTAGCAGAACGAGAAAGATTACCAATAATATGTGGTAACCCAAATCCGTAAAAACCTAGACCCGGTAAAAATTTGTAATGTACAAAATATTTATTAGGATCTTTTTTAGGATCCTCTTCTTGATAGTTTCTTCTGATACTTAAAATATTAGAAGAGCCTACATCAATAGTAACTATGTAAGGTACTTTGATACCTGTTGGTTCTCCATCTTCACCAACATCTTCAAAACCTTCAAGCTCTAAATAAGTATGTATTTCGTAAATTTCTAAATCATCTTCTTCATAAGTGTTGGAAGCAGACTCGCCAGAAACTTTTTCTATAGTCTCTTGTAGGTCTGAGTACACACTTGTTGGTTGAACAGGAACATCTCTGTAGACTCCAGATACTTGGAACTTACGAACATCGTTGCCTGTCATTTTTAATCTGTGTGTTAAACGAACAGCGTTCGATAAATCAACAGAATTATAAGGTACAATAATATCTTCAGAATGAACAAAACGTGCCACAGGCCGTTCCTTCATTTCGTCATAATAAACTTTCTTAAACGCCGAACCAGATAACGGTAAGTAGAACAACAACTGATCTAGTTCAGGGTCGTACTCTTCCATGTTGTAACAAATCTGATAGTTCATAAAGTCTTGAACTCTTTGTGATTGTTTTTCTGTTTCAGGGTTTGGGTCGCCAACTATCTGAACTCTAACAGGTCCACCGGCTGGTAATAATTCTTTATAGGCTTGGGCTTGGAATTGCGTAACACTCTCAGCAAGAACAGGATGCGTAACACCGGCTGCTCCCTCAAAAGGTTCTGTTCTGTCATCTTCTTCTACACCAAGAAGTTCTAAACCACGTTGGTATATTTTTTCCCAATCTTCACGGGCTGAAATATCAGACTCAACTGCAGCAATAAGATTAGAAGACAAAGCTCCTAATTCTTGTGTATCCATGTATTCTGAAAGGTTAGCATCGAAAGGAATTCCTTCCTCTTCAATTATTGTCTCATCGACAAACTCTCCAACTTCAACAGAACCATCTTCCATTTCTGTCATCTCGCCTGAAGCTATTGCCTCAGCAAGTTGTGGATCTATTTCAGCAGTATCAATAGGATTACCTTCAATAGATAATTCTTCTTCTTCTGGACCACCTTGTCCAAACGGATTCTCAGCCATGTGACTTCCTTATATTAAAAAGTTCCTGCGAACTTACCACCTCTAGTGGCAGCACCCATTGATTTCATAGTTCCTGCACCAGGACCTTCTGGAACCTTTATTGTGACTTGACCTTTAGTTTTTTCAACTTTAGGTGTTTTAGTATGTGTTCTTAATATTGGTATAGGCATTAGTAATACTCCCTTTTGCTAGGAACGTGTTCGTCCCACATTTCATCGCTTGGATGACGTACAAAGCCACCTTCACGAAATCTTAGTATAGCTTGTGACATGGAATCTACCAAGTCATCATTATCTCCGAAAGGAAAAGAAGCACACTCCTCAACCATTTCTTCTGCCCAAAGAAAATCTGGTCGCCATACAAGGCCAGATTCAAACATTGGGGCACAGGCATGAACCCTAGAAACTTTATCTTGTCCAGCTCGTCTTCCGCCTGGTGAAAAAGTTATAACAGGTATCCCCATATTTCTCAACTCCTGAGTTAAAGGTAACCCAGAAGCTTTAGCTTCAATTAAAACTACATCTGGATTATGCTCTGAATATGATTCCATTGCAATTCTTTTTAATTCAGGAAACTCCCATCTACCTTTTTTACAGTCTAATAAAATAATATTAGGACCTGAGTCTTCATCGGCATAAAAAACGCCCCATGTACTAATAGCACTGTAATCGGCTGTTTGAGATTTTAAGAACGCAGTATCATAAGATTGTAGAACATATTCACACTCTGGCGGCTTATCTTCTTCCCACATTTTCCACCATTCTCTTTTTACAATAGCACCCTCAGCAGAAGTAGGTTTCTGTAACCACTGAGCATTCCACTTAGCAACAGGCAAAGAAGACTTAACTTTAAGCAGTTCATCTTCAGACCAGAAGTTTGGCCATAGAACTTTGCCGTCATCAAAGATAGCTGGGAATTCAACAACCTCCCATTGATCAGAGTTCTTTTCTGTTTGTTTTTTAAGGACCTCAGCTGTCAAATCTTTTGTAGACCAACGAGTCATAACGACAACAATCGAACCACCTGGCTGTAATCTTTGTCTTGGACCTGATGTATACCACTCATAACAATTTTCCATAGCAGTTGCCGATAAAGCATCTTGCTCGGAATGAGGATCGTCAATAATGAGGAGGTCAGCACCACGACCAGTTATCGCTGCACCAACCCCCGCCGCAAAGTATTCGCCACCATCTGTCGTAGCCCAACGTCCCGCTGCCTTGGAGTCAGTGGACACTTTTGTATCTTTAAAGATGGTTTTATAATCTGCACTATCTACTAATGCTTTACACTTACGACCAAAACCTGTTGCAAGTTCTGTTGTATGTGTTGCTTGAATTATTTTTAATTTAGAATTGAGTCCCAACATGTACGCTGGAAAATAAATAGATGCAAACTCAGATTTTGTATGTCGAGGAGGCATATTAATAATTAATCTTTTAATTTTTCCTTCTGCAATGTCTTGTAATTTTTTTGCATAGACCTTGTGATGGTTACCTAAAATAAAATCAGGCCAACAACTTTCAACAAACTTTAAAAAATTTGCTCTGGCAGCATCAGTTTCTTCTAGGAAGTTTAATCTTTTTTGTAAATCAAGAGCGTAGCGTACTTGCTCTTCATCTAAAGTTTCATAGTTAACTTCTTTGACCATCATAAATCCTATTAACCCATAACATCAGTTCGTCGTCTGACATTGTGTGTTTCATTATATTAACACCCCAACAAACAAGTCGTACATTTTTTATTGTATAACCTTTCTTACCATTTATTCTATCAATAGAAACATTAGTAGGAATTCTTTTTCCACTACCGTCTCGGTGATGTGTCATTGTCATGCCACTAACAGAACATTTACCCTTACAATCTTCCCATTTCTTTTTTATATCATCAAAGCACAAATCCCACTTAAAAGTAGACTTTCTTATGCGACTTGATTTTAATTGACTGAAAGCTCTACGAAGATAAAGGATGGGGTCTTTATTTGTTCTATTATTTCTTTGAACTGCCTTACATGACATGCATTGATGACGATGATAAAAGCCTGCACGAGAGTTAACTTTCTCNAAGGCTGTTATTTCTTTCGTTACACCACAGGTGCTGCATTCACGAAATTCCATAAAAACCTACATATAGTGGTTTGGGATTCGTTGCAACCTAAATGTTGTTATATGATGTTAGATACACAGAAAACGATAGTTGAAAATGATATTATATTAATAAAATGAAGCATATTTGACCCTTATATAAAGGTGTTATATACCCCTTACTGTATTAATCAAATGAATTGTATTAATAAGATATATTTAGGATCCTAATACTGCTAAAGCTATTAAAAGAACACCAATTCCTATGCCAATATATTTCTTTATTGAGGGTGTTTCTTCGTATGCTTCGATTTGTGGAGTCCCTGGATCATCAGCAATGTAATGACCTTGTTTTGTCCGAGCACGCTTACGCAAAGGTGCCTTCTTAGTAGTTGTTTTTTTAGTTGATGCTTTAGCCATTTTTACTCTCCCTAATTTTTCTCATAGCACGTCCACCGAACCAAAAACTAATTACGGTAGAAAACAATATTGCCGTCTCTTGGTCCCAACTATTTAATATAGCTTGGGATACATCATCGCCTTCCTTAACTGCAACATATACAGCGAGTCCTTTAATGGTACCAAAGAGTATAAAAAAGAAATAAGTAATGACGGGACGAACAGAAGCTTGTAACGCAGAAATAAATGATGATTTATTATTTTTAGCAACCTCTGAAGCATGTAAGTAGATGGAGCGTGACTCCTCTACGTCTGCTTTCGCATCGAGCTCTTGTACTTTCAGCTTGCTAAGAGTATCAGCATACTTAGCTTTCGCTTCGAGCATGCGTAAGTCGTGCTTGTTAGACTGACCTTTTTCAAAAAAACCTAATATACTCGGTAAGAACGACGTTCCAAATCCGAGAAGACTACCAAACAAAGAGAGCATAATTACTCTGCTTTATTTTTTGTTTGAATGTGTATGTCTACTTCTTGTGATTCAGGAATGTTTGCTTTTAAGTTGATGTTACTTGATGAGCAACCAACAGTTACTAATACCACTAAAGTTAAAACTAAATATTTCATATCTACCTCTTGTTATATTTTTTATACTACCTTCTTACGAGAAAGTCAAAACTGAGGATTAAATACGTTTATATCTGGATAATTTTGAGGAGCAGCATTCTGGAGTTGCCTAGGATTCCTTAAAGAATTCATGTAGATACTGAAGTTAGCAATCTTATTCATGTCGATAGGATCTGTAATGCTTGTCTTGGTTTCCATATTTGGTGGAACTTGAGTCCCTTGTGGAATAGGAGCTGCACCTTGTTGACCAAAAGGACTTGAAGGCCCCATAGGTCTTTGTTGTGGCATCATCATTCCCATAGGCATTGGAGGTCTTTGACCGCCAGGNNNCATTCCACCTTGAGGCATTGGAGGTCTTGTTCCGGGATGCATGTAAGGTTGTTGTTGTTGAGGTCTACCACCAGACATAAAGTTATAAGCTTGCCCGCCACTTGTTGCATTATTCATAGGTCCTTGATTCATGGAACCATTTTGCATAAAATTTTGGGGACCTCTATTTTGCATATTTGGATTTGGAAACATGATTATCATTTTGATTATTTTTTTTCTAATGTCAATAGAAAGGGCTAGGGAACCTAAAGTTTAAAATTGCTGTGCGTATGGCATAAACCTACTTCTCGGAGCTTTGCTCCTCGAGTGTGCGAGCGTGGGAGGGGGGGTAGCAAAAAAGCAACACCCCCACCTTAGAATGGTTCTAGGGAACCTAGACGATTTCTAGAGAGCTTTCTAAGAGCTTTCTATCTTCTTCGCTAGCTTCACCCCCCAATAATCTATTGAGGGCTTCTAGCTCTTCTTTAGTCATTCTATTCAACGTTGGTACGTCTATCGCTTCTCTAAATAAGTTTTTCATTACTGACACCTAATTTTGCTGTAACTTTTTTGACTGACAATCTCATTGACTTGTTGAGGGCTATCAAATTTGAGAGTTATCTCATAAGAACCATCTCTTTTATTCTTAGTAGAATATGCAACGTCCCATCTCTCTAAAGTTTTAGCAATATTAACTTTGCTTGCTGATACCTCAACTAATGAAACGATACGACCCTTTCCGTCACTATCAATAAGTCCGTCAAATTGATTGTGTTTAGCTTGCTGAAGTAATGGGATCAAAAGTTCTTTTCCTTTCTCTCTCATTTTAGTCATCTTCACTAATGCGTCATTAATATTAATAAAGTTAGTCGCTATTTCCTCATGAGTTAAATCAAGATTAAATAGTTTGGTTTGGTCTATATTTTCTTTTAACATTTTCTTTTATCCTTGGGCTTAGCCCTTTGATTAACAATATAAATAGAATATCAGATTAATCAGATTAATCAATAAAATAATATGGTATTATATATTCCCTATCATATCCTTAATTAATCTTAATCATTAGCTTTGTTATATAAGACCCGACAAGCCGACCCGATTGAGCCGACCTGCCGAACGAGAAAACTAGTACCCGCCGTTGTCCTTATGTTCTTTTAACAGCTCTTTAAAAGTTTGAGGTGTCCAATGCATATCCCTTTCAACGCCTAAGCCAAAAGGCGGAAATTTTAAACTTTCAAGCTCGCTAAGGTAAACAGTTCCAAACTCTCTAGGACCTAAACCTAGATCGCATAGACCAAAAAGAATATCTCCGTCTTTCTCAGAGATAAACCAATTGCATGCACCCCCTCCAAAGAATTTGACAACGGGTTGTCTATCGTCTTCGCTTAGCTTCATGTTGGCATCTAACTTGTTCTGCACTTCTTTTGTAATTAACTTCATGGTATTTTTTCCTTTGGGCTTCGCCCGTTGATTAACAATAGGTAGATAGTACCATTTTATTTGATTAATGCA
>JGI24513J20088_1000121_pt1 | contig 13387 bp, 4 predicted proteins | sample LinPmetageLP36_FD_20088 | JGI IMG/M metagenome (IMG submission 20088)
GGAGATTATATATCAGACATACTTGGACAAGTGATAGATGGTATGGTAGATATAGCAGCAGGTCCATGGGTTATAGAGTTAGGAATTACACCTACTACAGCTTCTACATGGTTGTACTTAGTTAAGGCTGGTGTACCAATAGATTCTGTAGCATACTTTATGAACCAACCTATCATTGTTGACTATTTAAACAAGATAGAAGAGAGTGGTTACACATGGTTATTTATAGAGGACTTTGCTAATGAACTTAAAGAAAATAAATATGGCAGTCCAACCAACTTAACATCTGCTGAAAAAGAACTTCTTCCTGGTGTAGATGTATTACGTTCACAACTTGGTAAGACTAACTTTAGTAATAGAGATGCAGCATATCAAAGATTTATATTAGATGAGTTTGTAAACTATGCAAGGCAAGCTCAAGATTTATTTGAAGTAACACAAGGTACAAATTGGGATACCTCTACATTTAATGATCCTTATCTTATATTTAAAAAAGATCAGCAATATCAAAATGCATTAACTAAACCTATATCTAGTTATGTAGATGGAAGAGTAATACCAGCTGCTGAAGCTTTGATAGAAACCACTTTCTTAAAAGAAACTATATCATCTCTTCAAGAAGCAAGAGATGGTGTAGCTGAACTTCTTACATCAGACCAAGACACAAGTAGAACAGTGTTACAAAAAGTTTTACTTCCATATATTAATAGACCAGATAGAGAATTTATTAAAATCTCTAGAGCTGCAGTAAATAGTTTCTTTGATTATGCAGTTCAGACAGATCAAGATCTGAACATGTTTCTTAAAGCATTGTTAGTAGACAAGAATGGAACAGCTTCTAAAATAGACAGCTTTGTTGAAAACGTACTAGGGAATCCTAATCATCCTTTATATGAAAACCAAGTAGTACGACTATTGGAAAGTGACCCTAACAAACGTGTTGGAGATGTTGCTAATAATATAAAGCTAAGAAACAATGATAGAAAAGTTTATGAACAAAACTCTATCATATATAGTTTCCGTCAACTTAAAGATTATCTATCTGCTGATAGTAAACTATATGATCAAATTGTAATAACTTCTGTACTACAGTCAGGTTTAAATAATTCTCCTATATCATTTACATCTTTATTACCCTATGAAGACTTCCAAAAAATATACAATCAAACGTTGTCTACCTTAGAAAAAAACCCTAACTTGAACGACTTCTATGAACTAGGTATGTTCGAGAGAAATAATTGGTCTCCTGGAAGTGGAATTGTTCCATCAAAGAAGGCTCCTTGGGTAGAGACAACTCAAGGTAAAAGATATAATCCAGGAATGTTATACCTTCCTAAAAACATTAAGGCAAGTACAGCTACAAGAGCTATACCTCAACTAGTAACAATTGGTACAGGAACTAGAGAAGGGCAATCAGACTACATAACATACAATTGGAATAATGGAGACTTTACTGCAAAGCAAAGAAAAGAAATGGCCTCTAAAGGAGACTTCTCATTTATTAATAAAGGCTTATTTAAGAAAGTAAAGGGTTTTAATGAAGATTTTATTCATACCTACGAGCAGAAAAAAACTGGTAGACTCATGAAATATTTTGTATACAAACATATAAATGCATTAGGGGATTCGTACAGAGCTCAAGAGTATTACATGACATCTAGACCTTCTGTGTTTGATAATGGTTTATTAAAAGCAGAAGAGAAACAAGACAGTACTATAATAGCTGCATGGAAAGGTCAATCTAATGTTGCTGTAAGACCAGTAGCTAATAAAAATAATACATCAGATAGTAATGAACTAGTTACTAAAAAAGGTAAATCATTTAAACTAAGTTTATCAAATGCTACGTATAGTCAAGGAGCTATTAACCCAATACTCTTAACAGACCTAGGTTATACACAAGAACAAGCAGGTGAGATACTTGAACAAATTTGTAAATCATAAAGAATGGCACTATGTCCTAACATAAACTCTCCTGAATGGAAACAACTTGTTGCTGCACAAGGTAAAGCAAAAGCATATTTTCTGTGGAATGAATACAGTGGTGATGTTCCTGGACAGGAGTATACTGGTGTGTTAAAAGTTGAGTCTCTTGCTCCTAAGGTTAAAGAACTAATAGCTAAGATGGGTGTAAGTATTGTAGACTTGCAAGCATATGCAAAGTCCAACCCTGAGATTGATTTAACAGGAGCTGAATCTCTTGCTGACGCTGTTGGAAAGATTATCGCTATAAGTAAAGGAGCTACTGAAATAGTAATAACAGAAGAGTTAGTTCACATTGCTACTGAAATAATAAATCAAAAGAACCCTACGTTAATCACAGAGATGATATCTAAGATAGGTAGGTTTAAAATATATAAAGATACTCTAGAACAATATAGAATAATACCGGCTTATCAACTTCCTGATGGAAGACCAAACATAAGAAAGATAAAGAAAGAAGCAGTAGATAAATTAATTACTCAACTAGTTTCTACTGAAATAAATGGGGAAACAGTAAAGAATACAGAAGAATTATTAGAAGAAGAAAATGCTTCTATAATTAGAAGAATTTGGAATTCTATAACTGATTGGTTTAATGGACAATATGCAGCATCTAATTTAGATATATTTCAAACAGCAGCTAGTCAAGTTACTGAAGGAGTAGAGGGAGATCTAATTGATGGTACACCTACAGAGTTATACTATTCTGTAACTAATGTTCAAAAGATTATACAGAAAGAGTTATTGGAAACTCAGAAAACCCTTAGAAGTGTTCCTGTAATAAAAAAGAACTCTAACCCTTTACTAGAAGATGAAGTAAGTAATGAATATGAAGTGCTTATAAACGGTGAGTGGGTAAAGAATCCAAAGAGAGTAACAGATAGAACAAAGGCTTGGTATAACTCAAAGTTTAGAGATAAAAAACCATTTACTAAAGAACAGGAGAGAGATAATGAGCTTAAGAAACAACTTGGTATAGAGTTTCATAACTACTTTGAAGAAATACATTCTAGATATTTTAATGAAGATGGAACAAGAAGAGAGTTTCCTTCACCTCGTCCTGTAATACAAGATGCTAAAAAAGCTGTAGTATATGCAAAGTTAGAAACATACTATACAGATCTTATTGCAGAGTTTTCTAGAGATGGAAAAACTCCTCTTGTGTTTTCTGAAATGATGATCTATGATCCAAAAGCAAAAGAAGCTGGTACTATTGACCTTCTTATTGTAGATGAAGATGGAAAGTCTCATATATATGATTGGAAGTTTATGAATATAGCTAAGTCAGCTAAGGACGTAGCGTGGTATAAACAAGGAGCTTTTGATATTCAACTTGGTACATATAAAAAGATATTAAAAAATAACTATGGGGTTAAGGAAGTTGGAAAGAATAGAGCTATTCCTATATCCATGGAGTTACAAAGAGAAAACTTTCAAAACCCTAAATCTCCATTAAGGTTTACTGGTATAGCTATAGGTAGTGTAAATCCTACTGAAATAGAACCACTCACTATTACTCCAGTATCTGAAAAGACGGAGTCTACTGGTGATGAAAAACTAGATGAACTAATAATAAAGTTAAATGCTGTATATTCTCAAATAGAAAAAACAACGCCTACTAAAGAAGAAGAAAGAGTTAGTAAAAGAGAACGACTTAATATTCTTAAACTTGCTATACGTCAAGCACAAGCTAATGAAAACGTTAGGTATGTTATAGATGCTTTAGCAGTAATACAAACAGAAGGAGAGAATATTATATCTGAGTATAAAACTTTATATGAAGGAAGACCTGCACAATCAACAGACTTTGAAAATGCACAACTCTCAGATTTTTCTAGTAGAATGGTTGAGTACATGAACTCTTCTTCTGCGTTTGTTAAAATTAATGTGGAGCTAGAACCTATACTTGCAGGATCAGATATATCTGATGAACAGAAGTTAGCAATTCAAACTGACCTTGATAAAAAAATACGTTTGTTAAATACAAACATTTCTAACATAGCAAAGATAAGTGGTAAGTTTACAGATAAATTTGTAGGACTTAGAAACAATGTAACAGGACTATTAGATCCTCAAGCTTTATTAAGGGGTTTAAAATCGAATTTCCGAAGTTTATCAGAGTTACCTCTTCCTTCTTTAAGAATACTATCTAGATTGGCTAGAATAGCACAATCAAAAGGTCAAGCTGAATCATTAACTGATGTTAATAAACTTCTAGAAATTAGAGATAAATTAAAAACTACTGGTCGTAACCTTCTAGATGTTGTAAAACCTTTATATCAAAAAGATGAAAAAGGAAGTATAGTAAATAGACTTATATATAAATTCTCTAAAGATTTTTATGATTCAGTTGAGGATAATGCTCAAGAAGGAAATAGAAGTAGAAAATGGTTATATGATAACATAGATATAGAAGCTTATAAAAAAGAAGCTAACGAAATTCTTCGTAAAACATTAGCTGGATATAATAGTCTTTACGATGATGTGGAACTAAGAGATAAATATATTAAAGAAGCTAAACAGAAGTGGGATATAACTAGAACTGACTTTAATGGATTTAGTAACTACGTAATAAAAAGACATCCATTAGCTAAATGGGAATCAGCTGAATTTGTTAAGATTAAAAAAGATCAAGACCTTCTAGACCTTTACAATTTTATAGAAGAGATGAATACAAAAGCTAAGGATATGGGCTATCTACAAAATAGAATAGCATCTACATTCTTACCATATGTACGTAAAGGAACTGCAGAAAGTCTAGCATGGGACTCTGGATTAAGTGTTATCACAAATTGGACAAACTCGTTAACTAGAAGAACAGATGATTTAGGCTATGGATCTGTAAATGAGATTACAGGAGAAACAGAAAGTGCTATACCTAAATATTACACTAGTGATTTTAGTAGAACTGAAGACCCTCAAGTAAATGATATGACTGATGTATCATTAGAATTCTTTAAGAATCAAATACTTTATATTCAACAAATGAATAAATATAAGTATATGCAAGAGATCGAAGGGCAAATTAATCTAGTTAGAACAATAGTAAAAACAAAAGGTCACTTTAAAACTGGAGCGTTTTCTAAGGTGGTTACTAAAGGGGGAGAACCTATTGTAGAAAAAAATAATGAAACTAATTCTAAGATTTTTGATCTATTCATGGAACAAATTATGTATGATAATTCATTTCCTGCAGACCCTGAAGATTTTGGAGTACCTACAGGTAGAATAAGATCAGGAATAAATTCTGTTTGGAAGCAGATGACAGGTAAACCTTTGTTTGATGTAGGTGATAAAGGAACTAACTATTCTGTTATCAAAAGTATGCAAGCTTTAAATAATGCTTTTCAAATGAAAACATTAGGACTAGAACCTATCTCTGGTGCTGTAAATATGTTTGGTGCAAACATTCAAATAGCAACACAAGCAGGTATCTACTTTAATTTTAGAGAGTACGTTAAAAATGAATTAAAAGTTTTAGGAAACTGGAGTAGAAAGAAAGGTGGTGTAGAAACAAAACAAATGAAAGCTTTCGATCAATTGACTGATTTGTTTATGCCCCTTAAGGATAGTCCTACATACGAGAAGTTAAAGAAGGCCGGTATAAATCTAGGTGCAAGGTTAGACTCTGAGTTAGGTGATACTTTGTTTGCATTTTTTAGACAACCAGAATTAGTTTTAGAAAGAGGATTGTTTATGACTCTTCTAGATAACTCAATGATTGTAGATGGAAAGATAGTAAATATACCTGAGTTTGTAAGAAATAAATATAAAGGTAGGTATGATAGTGCTGCATCTTTTAGTGCAGTTAAAGGTAATATACAATCTGAAATAGAAGATCTTAAAAAGAACAAGTCTATAACTAGTACTGCTAAAATAGGAGAGAATGGTAAGGTAGAAGTACCAGGTTTAGATCTAAATAATAGAAAAGAACTACAACGTCTTACAGACCTTACAAGAACTTTAGCTAGAAATGCTACAGGTGGTTTTACAGAATTTGATAGTATTAAAATGAACATGAACATTTGGACTAAGTCTATGATGGTGTTCAAAGGTTGGATACCTAAACTTGTTGATACACGTTTTAGTGAATTCAGAAAAGTAGGAGATGACTTTAATGTAAGAGTTGATGAAAATGGATTAATTACTGGAGAGAAATATGATATAGGTAGAGTAAGATTACTTTATGGTTTTTTAGCTAGTGAAGGAATTAAGTCTGTAAAAGCTATAACTGATGTACTAATGGTGAATGATGCTGGTTTAGATACATTAGATAAAAAGTTTGAATATTATTCTAACTATTATAAAGAAACAACCGGTGAAGATTTAAACATGTCTAAAGAAGATTTTATAGATATGGTAAGAGTTAACCTTAGAAAACAATTACAAGAACTTCTATTGGTAATAGGATTAAACTTAATGTTGTTTGCAGTAGGGTTTATGGAACCAGATGATGATGATGATAGAGCTGCAAGAAACTGGTTCTACTTTAAAGAAAAAACTCTTAGAAGATTTCAACAAGAACTTATGTTCTTTTATAATCCATCAGAATGGAGTGCTACCCTTGAAGGTGGAATATTCCCTTCTATCTCATTACTAGGAGAGATCGGTAGATTCTTTACACAATCAACTAAAGAGATTACTGGACTTGATTATAGTAATCCAAATAAATCTGCTGAGGATGTAAGAAGAGATGCATCACCTGTAAAATATGGTATGAAGTTACTACCTGTAACTAAATCTTTAGTACAATGGTTGTCAATATTTGACATTGGTTTCGCTGAAGAATTTGATGTAACCATTAATGCACGTCCAAGATAACAATACGATTGCTATATTATACTAAGGTATTTTACTAGCAATGATTAAAAATATAAAATAATAACATAAATTCGTAATAATATGAGAACCGCTGAAATTTGCCCCACATGTGCTGTACTGCAAAATGCAGAATGCATTATATATAATGGTATTTACTTAGCTAACGCAGTAATAAATCCTGGAGATAATCTAGAAAATATACTAGGAAGTATTAATGTACATTTAGTACCTTCTTTTAACACTTCTACACCTGTTAGTCCTGCACCTTATGTAGGAAAGATACATGTAGATCAGACTGCTACAAGTGGTCAGGTTTACATAGCTAATTTATCAGGATCAGCTTCAGATTGGGAAGTAGTTTTAACTGTACCTATAACAGGACCACCAGAACATGCTAATAATGCAGCAGCTTTATTTGCCGGTATGACCATTGGAGGATTATACAGAACAGGAGACTTCCTAAAAATAGTACATTAAATATATCTAAAATAAGATGAGCAACAATAGTAACAAATTAGTTTGTGCAGCTGATCCTTGTCCCATAAAACTTAGCAGTAAGTGTGTGTTTTATGAGGGTGGAGATCTGATATGTGCTAAAGTGACCACAAATATGACTGTAGAGGAAGCTCTACAAAGGATCAATGATCAGTTATGTATTGGAAGAGGATTAGATGGAACTAGTGGAACTTCTGGTTCATCTGGTACTTCTGGTACTACTGGTACATCTGGTACAAGTGGCACATCAGGAACTTCTGGTACTTCTGGTACTAGTGGAAGTGCTGGAACTAGTGGCTCATCTGCTACATCTGGTACTACAGGAACTTCAGGAACTTCTGGCTCTAGTGGTACTGCTGGTTCATCTGGAATACAAGGAGATAAATATAAGACATGTATTACAGGAACATCATTTACATTAGGTAATACTGTAAATGAATGTTTAACTGTTGACACTGGTTTAGCTTATACTCCAGGTCAATCTATTGTTATTGCTCATGATGTAAACAACTATCAAGAGTGTGATGTTGTATCTTATAATTTAACAACAGGAGAATTATGTTTTACCATACCCTTTAATGTCGTAGGATCAGGTACTTACACTACATGGTGTATTAACTTAGATGGTGCTACAGGTGGTGACGGATCAAGTGGTTCAAGTGGTACCTCTGGTACTGCAGGATCTTCAGGTACTACTGGAACAAGTGGTAGTAGTGGAAGTACAGGAACTTCTGGGACATCAGGTACAAGTGCAACTTCTGGAACTAGTGGAACGACTGGTACATCAGGTTCCTCTGGGACATCTGGTAGTGCAGGAACTACTGGAACTTCAGGTAGTGCAGGAACTAGTGGTGCAGATGGATCATCAGGTGCTGCTATAGCAAACTGGTATGCTTCATTTTCTTCTAATCAAGATCATGTTCTTCCTGGTGCAAACGTTCCTACTGCTGCAACTTATAATAGTACAGATCTTGATAATGGTATAGTGTTAGATGCTTTACAACAAATTAGATTTGTACATAGTGGTATATATAAAGTTTCTTATTCTGCTCAAGTCCGAAATGGAGGATCATCTAGTGCAGCAGTTGACATATGGTTAATGAAGAATGGGACAGATATTATACGTAAAGATAGAATAAAAGATCTATCACCTTCTGAGGTTAAGTACATGCCTTCTGCAGATTACATCTTAACGATAGATGTAGGAGACTATATAGAGATTTTCTTTGCATCTAGTAATGTAAATGTAGAACTTTTTGCTACAGCTTCTCAAACCCTACCTTTTCAAAAACCTGCAGCTCCATCTATTGTAGTTAATGTACATCAAATAGGAGTATCAGTAGGAAGTACTTCAGGTACAACAGGAACATCAGGTACGACTGGAACTTCTGGAACCTCTGGAACAAAAGGAACAAGTGGAACTAGTGGTAGTTCAGGTATAGATGGAACATCTGGAACTTCTGGTACATCAGGTACATCAGGGACTTCTGGTTCTAGTGGTACAGGAGGAACCTCTGGTACTTCTGGATCTTCTGGTGCATCGTGTTTAAGTTATAACTTATCTTGCCCTAGCGGTGGTGGAGATTGTGATGTAGACTACTTAGACTGTGCTAACATATCTAAAACTATTACGGTCCCAGAAGGAACTGCAATAGATGAGTGTGCTAAATCAATTCCTACAAGTAGTACAGCTAACATAGGAATAAACGGAATATGTTCTGGCTCTAGTGGTACAAGTGGTTCTTCTGGAACTGCAGGTAGCAGTGGTACATCAGGTACATCTGGAACATCTGCAGCAGATGGATCAAGTGGTAGTTCTGGTACTTCAGGAAGTAGTGGCACTAGTGGTACATCAGCAGAAGATGGAACATCAGGAACTAGCGGTACCTCTGGTACATCTGGAGAGGATGGTACATCTGGTAGTAGTGGATCGTCAGGTACAGCAGGTACTTCAGGGTCTAGTGCAACAAGTGGTACAGCTGGAACATCCGGTACAAGTGGTAGTTCTGGTCTTACTGGATCAGACGGAAGTAGTGGAACTAGTGGATCATCAGGTACATCTGGTACAACAGGTATTGATGGAACAAGTGGTACAACTGGGACCTCTGGTACATCAGGTTCTAGTGGTGATGATGGAACAAGTGGTACATCTGGAACAAGTGGTTCGAGTGGAGAAGATGGTACTTCTGGATCTAGTGGCACTGCAGGGTCTAGTGGCTCTAGTGGTGAAACAGGTAGCTCTGGAACAGCTGGAACAAGTGGTACTAGTGGTACAACCGGTATAGACGGTACAAGTGGATCTAGTGGATCTAGTGGAGACAGTGGAAGCTCAGGTACAAGTGGTACGTCAGGGAGTAGTGGATCTTCAGGAGACTCTGGTAGTTCAGGAAGCAGTGGTACATCTGGCACGAGTGGTTCTAGTGGTAATACTGGTTCTAGTGGAACTAGTGGTACGTCTGGAAGTTCTGGTACAGCAGGTACATCTGGAGCTGATGGTAGTTTTGGTGGTGCATGTTTCGATTATACATTCTCAACTAATGTTCCTAGTCCTGCAGCAGATCCTGGTCAAGGTAAAGTAGAGTTAAATAATGCTACACAAACATCAGCTACTAGCTTATATATAAGTGAGACAGATGATGATGGTAACAGTATACAATCTTTCCTAGAAAGTATTGATGCATCTACATCAGCAATAAAAGGACACGTAAGATTAGCAGACAAAGATGATTCATCTGACTTTATATTATATGCAATAGATGAATTAACTGATAATGGATCTTGGTGGACATTAGTAATAATAAATGAATCTCAAGGTGGTAATCCTCTTACTAACCTAGAAGATATTACAGCATGTTTTGTATTAACAGGAGATAAAGGAGATCCAGGTGTGGACGGAACATCTGGAAGCTCAGGAACATCTGGTACGTCTGGAAGCTCAGGTGATAGTGGAAGTAGTGGTTCAAGTGGAACAGCTGGTACAAGTGGCACAAGTGCAGAAGATGGAACATCTGGTACGGCTGGTACTAGTGGTAGTTCTGGAACAACTGGTACATCAGGGACTAGTGGAACAACTGGAGTAGATGGTACATCAGGTACAAGTGGTAGTAGTGGAACCTCTGGTAGTAGTGGAGAAACAGGAATCAATCAGGAACTAGTGGAACTAGTGGAAGCTCTGGTGAGGATGGTACAAGTGGGTCTTCTGGTACAGCTGGAAGTAGTGGTTCATCAGGAACCACAGGTACTTCAGGTACTAGTGGTACGTCTGGAGAAGATGGTGGTGATGGGACAAGTGGAACTAGTGGAACAAGTGGTACTAGTGGTACGACAGGTTCAGATGGAACATCTGGTACATCAGGTAGTAGTGGTGATACTGGCACTTCTGGTACTTCTGGAACATCTGGTTCTTCAGGAACTAGTGGTACATCAGGTGATGATGGAACTAGTGGTACTTCTGGAACAACAGGTACATCAGGTACAAGTGCAACTTCTGGTACAAGTGGTAGTTCTGGAGAAGACGGAACCTCTGGTACTGCTGGTACAACAGGAACATCTGGAACTAGTGGTAGTTCAGGATCTAGTGGTAGCTCAGGGTCTAGTGGTGACGATGGTACTTCAGGTACTTCAGGAACCTCTGGTACAAGTGGTACAACAGGTTTAGATGGAACCTCTGGTACAAGTGGATCTTCAGGAGATGATGGTACAAGTGGTACGGCTGGAACAACAGGTACAAGTGGTACATCTGGTAGCTCTGGCAGTTCTGGAGATGATGGTACATCTGGTACTTCTGGTAGTACAGGTACGTCAGGTACATCAGGTAGTTCTGGAGATGATGGAACTAGTGGAACAAGTGGAACAAGTGGGACAACAGGAACAAGTGGAACAACAGGTACGAGTGGAACAACAGGTACATCAGGGAGTTCTGGATCTTCAGGAAACGATGGAGGAGATGGAACATCAGGTACTTCAGGAACCAGTGGTTCTTCTGGTACAGCTGGTTCAAGTGGACAAGATGGTTCCTTTGGTGGAGCATGTTTTGATTACACATTTGATATTTCAACAGCAGCATCGGATCCAGGAACAGGTAAAGTAAGATTAAATAATGCTAACGATCAAGCTAATGCATCTAAATCTTACATAGATATAAATGATGATAATGGTGACTCTATTAATTCATTTTTACAATCAATAGATGCATCTTCAAATGCAGTAAAAGGTCATATTAGAATTTCTGATAAATTTGATGCAAGTGATTTTATATTATTTGCTATATCAGATTTAACTAACAATAGTGGGTGGTGGACATTAGATATAGATGTTGTAGCTTCTTCCACAGGTACAGGAGTAATTTTCCCTAACGCTGAAGATGTACTTGTATGTTTTGTAACTACTGGTGATAAAGGTGATCCTGGAACTTCAGGAACAACTGGAACCTCAGGAACTTCAGGAACCTCAGGTGGTGATGGAGGAGATGGAACTTCAGGTACCTCAGGATCAAGTGGAGATGATGGAACAAGTGGTTCTAGTGGTAGTAGTGGAACTTCACCAGCAAGTCAAGTTACAGGCTCTGGAACAACTAATAAGGTTGCAAGATGGTCAACTGCCAGTTCTTTAGGTAATGGTCCAATAACATTTGCTGATGCTACAGCTACAGCTGGATCAACTTTTGGAGGAGATGTAACAATTAATGGTGCTGAGTATGTTAATCAAATACAAGCTAGAACCTCAGCAGGTCTTAAATTAGGAAACGATAATAATAGTGGTTTTGTATTTGTAAAAGATTCAGGAGAAGTTTGTGTTGGAACTGAAACACCATCTTATAACAACAATTATGGAACAGGAGATTTAAATGTAGAAAACAACACCTTTGCATCTGCTCAAGTTTTTTCGCATAGTAGTACTGTAGGAAACTACTCATTTTTAGGATTAGGTAAAAGTAGTGGAACAGGAGCAAGTCCAACAATAGTTGTTGCACAAGAAACTGTAGGTGCAATAGGATATTATGGTTACGATGGTTCTGATTACAGAAGATTAGCAACTATTTCTGCTGCTGTTGATGGAACACCTGGAGCAGGAGATATGCCAGGAAGATTAGAATTCTGGACAACTGCTGATGGAGCTACATCTCCTACAAAAAGATTAACTATAGGTCAAGCTGGAAACGCAATTTTTACAGGAAAAGTAACAGCACAATCAACAGCATCAAATACAGTAGGAGCTTTTGCTTTTGTTACTGGTGGAAATGATGTAGGAATTAGAGAAGATACTTCTGGTGGATTTAATATAGATGTATATAAACCAGGAACTGGGTATATTAACCCCTTAACTATAGACAGTTCAGGAAACTCAACTTTTACAGGTAGAGTTACTGCTGTTGGTTTTACATCTACGTCAAGTAATGCATATACTGGCGGAATGTCTTCTTTTGAAACAACTCTTACAAATGGAAATGACTGGGCAAACTCACCTATAAGCATATTAGAAAGAGGGAATATTGGTTCTGGTTCTACAGATGATAAATACTCACCTAATTTAAACTTTCACTGGAGTGGTAGAGTATCTAACTCACTTTGGATGAGCGACAATGGGCATTTAAACTGGGGTTCGTATACAAGTTTAGGAGTACCAGCTACTGATGGAGTTTTTAGAACTAAAGAAATTAACTTAATAGGTACAGGTAGAATTACAGGCGTTGATACAGTATCAGCAAGTACTGATGCGGCAAACAAAGCTTATGTAGATGCTCACGTTTCACCCCCTGGAACATACTTACCACTAGCTGGTGGGACAATGACTGGAACTACTGGTGTTACAATGCCAGATAGTTTTCCATTATTTCTTGGTACTAGTGGAATTAATGATTCACAAATATTCTGGGATGGTGATAATATAGAAATACAAGCAAGAAAAGCTAACGCAGATATTGTTTTTAGAGCAGCTAACAGTTCAGGTGTTTTAGGAGAGTTTTTAGCTATAGATGGTGGCATTGGAAAAACTAGAGCATATAAAGATATTCATTTTCAAGATAATATAAAAGCTAGTTTTGGAGACACTACAACACCAGATCTTGAGATATATCACAATAGTAGTA
>JGI24513J20088_1000129_pt1 | contig 12900 bp, 9 predicted proteins | sample LinPmetageLP36_FD_20088 | JGI IMG/M metagenome (IMG submission 20088)
TTTACTTCAACTCTTGATGCTATGGAAGTTAACTTCCTATCTGAAAGATGTTTAGTAACTCAAGCTGCTAACAACTTTGTATTATTCAAAGGACTATAATAAGTCAACATTAATGTAATTTTTACCCTCGTTGTAACTACGGGGGTAATTATTACTTTTATAAACTATTAAATTATATTATATTATGGCAAATAACGCTAAAAAAACCCCAAACAACTGGGAAAGAAAAGATAGAAAATACTATCTTACAAATAACTTAACTCCCCTTACATTAACAATACCATCCAAACATACTAGAAAACATGCTTTGTTATGGTATGATGAAGAATTAGGGAAACAAAGAGAAATTAGATATGCAACTAATCAAGATTCACCATTTGTAGATGAACAAAAAGGAGAAGTTACATTAGGACATATCGTGTTTGATGAGGGACATTTAATTGTTCAAAAAGAAAAACAAAACTTACAAAAACTTTTATCATTATATCATCCATCTTTAGGTAAAGTATACGCTGAGTTTGATCCAGTAGAAAAAGCCAACGATGAATTAGATATACTTGACATGCAGGTAGATGCAATGAATGCAGCTAGAAACATAGACGTTGATTTAGCAGAAGCTATATTAAGAACTGAAATGGGATCTTCTGTAACATCAATGAGTACTAAAGAACTTAAAAGAGATTTATTAATATTTGCAAGATCTAATCCTCAATTATTTATTGAATTAGCTAATGATCCAAATGTACAATTAAGAAATTTTGCCATTAAAGCAACTGAAGCTGGTATAATAATGCTAGCGCAAGATCAAAGATCTTTTAGATGGGCAACAAATGACAAAAAATTAATGAATGTACCATTTGACGAAAATCCTTATTCAGCTATGGCTGCTTTCTTTAAAACTGACGAAGGTGTAGAAATATTTAAATCTATCGAGAAAAAGTTTAAATAACATGTAATACTAATATAAGGCTCGTTTACTCGGGCCTCATATTATAATAAATAAAACAAAATGGCGATAAACGTAGATAAGGTTTACAAAACAGTCTTATTAATAACAAATAAAGAACAAAGAGGTTATTTGACTCCTGACGAGTTTAATAAAATAGCTACACAAGTACAATTAGAAATATTTGAAACTTACTTTGAAACGTTAAATCAACAAATGCGTGTACCACAAAATGAAAGCGAATATGGTGATAGGTACAAAACAGTACAAGAAAAATTAGAAATCTTTAGAGAATATGGCCCTGCTACATATGTAAACGTAGCTACGGGTAATGATTATTTTACAACTCCAACATCTTCAGGAGTTGCTAGTGGAACCCAACTATTTAGTAGTACAAATGGGCAAACCGCTTATCCTCTTACAACTATAACACAATCAAACGTAGAAGAAAGTTCAGTAGTAGTTACTGTTAATAACGTAGCTTATACTAACTTTAATATAACTGGCGGTATATTTAATTTAACAGCTGGCGCTATAGCTACTGGAACAGTTAACAATATTCAAATTATTTTGTATCCACAAAATTTTTACAAACTAGGAACTGTTTTATTTAACGATGAAAAACAAATACAGTTTGTTCAAAGAAATGAATTAGCTCAAATGAACATGTCTACTTTAACTAAACCTTCAGAGGTTTTTCCAGTATACCTATATGAAGATTATAAATTAATAATATTTCCGCAAACTATTACAAAAAATGTAAATGTAACATATCTTAGAACACCTAATAATGTTAAATGGAATTTTAGCTCTGCTACAGGATATTATGTTTATAACCCAACTACTTCTGTTGATTTTGATTTAGATGTTTCTGAAACAACAACTGTTATTTTAGAAATACTAAAATATTCTGGAATAACTATAAAAGACCCTATGATAGTACAAGCTGCTTCTCAAGAATTAGCTGCTAATGAAATAAACGAAAGAAATTAACAAACTATGGCTAGCATAATAACACCACCAAATAATGGACTAATAAATGAAACAGGACAACAATATTATTCTGGATCACAAAATTTTAGAGGAAACGGAGCTGAGACAAAGTTTACAACAACTTTTGATACTGACTTGTATTTAGGTGATTGGAATCCTTTGTTAGAAAACTACGCATTAAATAATTTTAAAATATACACTAGCACGACAGGTATAGCAGGATCATGGAGTGAATATGTAACAAGCTTTTCAGTTGAACGCAATGTTATTGATTTTGCAAATACAGGAGCACCTGCTAATGGATTGTTTATTGTTGTTCAGCTAAAAATGCTAGATGGTGGTAAATATGGAAACACACAAGCAGAAAAAGCGTTTGGTCAAATAGTAGAAGACAACTATGGTGGTTATCAATATGTTAAACTTAGCGATATTGTTGCTAATTTTTTAGTTGGTTACGTTGGTAAAGGTAAATTAATACCTAATGTAAAAAGAACTGATATAATATTTTTTGCAAAAAGATCATTACAAGAATTTAGTTACGATACTTTAAAAAGTATTAAGTCATCTGAATTGAGTATACCACCAAGTTTAACACTACCACTACCACAAGATTATGTTAATTACGTTAGAACTTGTTGGATAGATCAACTAGGTGTACAGCATATAATATATCCTACAAACAACCTTACAACAAGCCCTTATTATACACAAATTCAAGACGCTCAAGGAATACCTACTCAAGATAATTTTGGTAATGATACAGAAGGTACCTCTATAGTTCAAGATAGATGGCACACAGCTAATGATAGCTTGGTGAATGGTAGATTTGATAATCTTGATTTAAACAGTGGTATAAACCCATATGATTTTGGTTACGGTGTGTTAAATGGTTATGGCCAAAGATATGGTTTAGAACCATCAACTTCACAAACAAACGGTTGGTTTAATCTTAATGAAAGAGAAAATAAATTATCTTTTTCAGGTAATTTAGCTAATCAATTAATAGTTTTTGAATATATATCAGATGGACTTGCTTATGATTTAGATACTAGAGTTCCTAAAATGGCAGAGGAAGCAATGTATGCTAATATACTTTATTATATTATTTCAGGTAGAATAAACCAGCCTGAATATGTTGTTCAAAGATTAAAAAAAGAAAAATCAGCTAAATTAAGAAACGCTAAAATTAGATTATCTAATATTAAACTTGATGAAATATGTCAAGTTATGCGTAATAAATCTAAATGGATTAAATAATACAAATGGCAGAAAATAAAAACAGTTTTATTAAGTCCAGAATGAACAAGGACTTAGATGATAGAATAATTCCTAGCAATGAATATAGAGATGGTCAAAATATAGCTGTGTCAAGATCAGAAAATAGTGACGTAGGTGCTTTAGAGTCTATTCTAGGAAATGAATTAGTTTTTAACAGTGCAGGATCTTTAAAAACAATAGGTACTTTTGTTGATGAAAAAAACGGTTTTGTATATTATTTTGTTACAGATTTTACACCAACTGATGATATACCTAATGCGTTAAGTTCTAACACGTGTAGTATATATAGATGGCAGCCAACATCAGGAAGCAATATTCCTATTTTGTTAGTAAATGGTCATTTTTTAAACTTTGCTACAACAGCACCTATATACGGCGTAAGCTTATTAGAAAGCTTATTGTTTTTTACAGACAACAGAAACCAACCTAGAAATATAAATGTTGCAACAGCTGCGTTAGATGTAAATAACACTTACTATAAAGACGAAGAAAGTGTGAGTGTATGTAAGTTTTTTCCATATGAAGCGCCTCAATTAATAGATTTAAGAAGTGTTTCTACATTAAAACCAAGCACAATGAGCGATGCGCAAAACCTACCTTCGCTGTTAATAGGTGCAGATACTTGGGCTACAGTAAATTTAAATACAAAAAGATATAGAAATGGTGATCCTATACCAGAAGCTTTAACTAGAGCAGATTGGGTACAATACAATACAGATCAAGTAGGTTGCTGGTGTTATTATAATAATAACTTAGAAAACGGGGTTGTATATCAAAAATTATACAATAGCTGGGCGGTAAAAGACACAAGAAATTTAGCGCCATTTGGTTATGATATTGCAGACGAACAAGAATACACCAATTTAAATACACAAGTAGGAGTTACTGGTGTTGCTTCAATAAAATCTACGGACAATTGGACCGCGACATCTAGTGCTAATAACAACTCTACTGGTTGGAATTCACAACCCTCTGGGCAAAGAATAGCTACAAGCAACGCTGTTGATTTTCAACAAATATACACTAACGCAAAGTATTGGATAAAAGGTGGTTTAAAATATTATTCTATTTTAGACACTAANGCNGTNCCAACAATAGNAACTGCTACCACANGCGAATCAATAATGGGTTTTGCTGTTAGAGTTACTCAACAACCAACTTTTAAAGGTTGGTCAGGTGATCCAGAATTTATTAAAGATAAATTTGTAAGGTTTAGCTATAGATTTAAATTTGATGATGGAGAATATTCTTTAATAGCACCATTTTCACAAGATTGTTATATACCTTTACAAGAAGGAAGGTTTGTCAACGAAGATGAAGACGACGCGATGAGATCAACAATAATTGATTTTATGCAAAATAGTATTAATAATATAATATTAAATATTGAGCTTCCTTCGTTAAACATTATTAATGATTATAAAGTAGAAGAAATAGATATTATATATAAAGAATCTGATGCTTTAGCTTATAAAATATTACAAAGCGTACCAGTTAATTCTACGTTTATATCTAATTTAAATAATACAAACATATATCAGTATACTTATGAGTCTACTGTTCCTTTTAAAACATTACCTACAGACGAAACAACCAGAGTTTTTGACAAAGTTCCTGTAAGAGCTAGAGCTCAAGAAATATCCGGTAATAGAGTTATGTATGGTAATTTTACACAAGGTTACAACGCGCCATTATCTTTAAACTATGCTGCTGGAAGTATTGATAAAAACGCTCAAGAATATGAAGAATACCCTCAACATTCTGTTAAACAAAATAGAAATTATCAAGTTGGAATTATATTAGCAGACAAATGGGGTAGACAAACAGACGTTATATTATCGTCTAAAGATAATGTTTTGGTTGCTGGTGGAGAACCAACCGAAGGTTCTAATTTTTTTAGTAAGTATAGACCATCTGAAAATGCTGGCCAAACTTTAGGTTGGCTAGGTGATAGTTTAACTTTAAGGTTTGATGAAATTGTTAGTGTTAATGGAGATTTAGAACCAATGTATGCTGTGCCCACTAACTATCAAGCAATAGCATCTGGAGTAAGCGGTTTTTCTTCACCTTTTCCAACGTTTATTGATTTAAGTGTTCAAGTTTTAAATACAGTATCTGCTCAAGCTGCTTATACTTTTGCAAACATATCTCAACAAGATATAGATTCAAATAATATTTTTACTTTATATTTAAATCAAGGTAATGGTTGGGTTTTAATTAACTCTAGTACATATGGAATTACAGACAGTGGAAACGATGAAGTTGTAATTACTTTTACAAGTGGCGCGCCAACTGTTTCAAATTATAAATTAAAAGCTCAGTTATTGTATAGCTCTCAATATAGATATCAAATAAAAAACATAACTAACGCAAGTACTATTTTTATAATAGGTAGAAAATTAAGAGGTAAATATCAAGATTATGTTGAAATAAAAACAGCAACTGGTACTACAAATAGAGATATAAGAACAGAACATGAAATATCAGATACGTATTTATTTATAGGTGACAGTATTCCTGCGTCTAATAACACAGATAGAGTAGAACCTAAAACAAATTTAACTGTTTCTAATTTTGTATATAATATAAACGTAACAGGTTTTTATTCATATAGAGTTGTAGTAAAACAACAAGAGCAAGAATATTACAATGTTTATTTACCCGGTATTATAAACGGTTATCCAATACAGGGTAATACAACTGAAATAGGGAGTACAGCTTTTATAGTTTTAACTCACGACAATATTAATAAAGTTCCAAGAGAACTTAATGACGTTGGAGCTCAAGACACTCAGTTTAACAGTAGCTTAAACATGTTTGGTAGAGTTACAAATATATCTACAGCAGTAAGCAACGAACAATTTACACCAAGCTCAACTCCTGACGTTGTTGAGTTAATAGGTAGTATACAAAAAGTTTTTCCAGACATAGACTATGGTGGGGAAGCTGGAACAGCTCCTGCAAGTGGCAAGATAAATAATAATGCTATATTTGATGTAGATCAAAAGCCTTTTATAGGCAAAATAAATACACAAAAAAGTATTGGTATTACTCAAGGTTTATATAACACTCAGGCTTCTGGCGCAGAATATCCTGATTTTATGGATTTATCTGTATATGAAACCGCTCCATTTGTTTCTAATTTAGACTTGTTTTATGAAAGTTCAACTACAGGTTTAATATCTGATTTAAATTTTGCAATATCAACTTCAGGTACTAGTATAACAGGATTGTCTTCGTTTTCATGGTTACACAACGAGGGAGATTGTGGTGGTGCACAATTAACTACTCCGTTTTTTCCATTAACCCCAGGTGGTAACGATGTTACTTCAACCGCGGTTTTATTGTCTGTATTTTCTTTTGATCCAAATTTTCCGCATGGCGTTATTACTGGTGTAAATAGAAATGCAGAATTTATAATAAGCGCTGCTGGAGGAGGATCTTTTAGAATAGATTTAGCTCAAGACAATATCGCGGGTGTACCACATGCTGCTTTAACTAATTTTGAGTATAATCAAAAATATCAATTTACTATTCAGTTCACGCAAGCAGACGGTACTGTTTCAACACAACAATTTACTAGACAATTAGCAAATGACTTACCTGTAATAGAATTAACACAAGCTCCTCAACCTTTATTATCTGATACAACAATATTAAAACAAACTGGTTATAATTTCTTTTCCGCTAGTGGTCCTGGTGTTGTTAGAGGTTATAACGGTAGTTGTGCGCCTTGTGATAGAACAGTAGATTTACAATGGGTTATTTCATCTTGTAGATGGCAAAACGCAAATGGTCAGTTTTATGGAGCTGTAACAGGTCAAAATCCTTCAGGAAGTGCTACAAATGCTGATATTTCTAAGTTTTATTTTATAAAAGGACAGGGTCAATATAATCAAAGCACTTGTGCAACATCTAACAATGAAAATTTTTATGGCATATGGGTTGAAAGAACTAATGTAAATGGTCTTGGTGGTACTTTGTTAGGAGATTTTGCTTCAGCAACTCTTCATGAAATAACAGTACAATTGGTAGATCAAAATGGAACTTCAGCATCTAGTGAATTAGCAATACAATATACCCCAATAGGCACTTCTTATACTGGAGTAGTTGCAAATTGGTATACTTCTAATATAACATCTGGAAATCCTGGCTATATAAATCCAGCCTTACAATTGCAATCTCCACCTACAGGCGCTGTTGGTATGACGCCTGGTTGTCCNACAAGCACATCTACTGCTGCTTTACCAATATGGGTTGGAGAAGTTGCAAACTGGACAAATACCACACAATATATATATGCTAAAGTNACAAGAAGTATAGCGGGTCAAAGTCAATTTGTTGCTATTGTTTCTGGTTATAATACAACCACAACAACTGCTTTTCAAGCACCTGCGTCTGGAACTGGAGCACCTTTTACAAGTTTCACCTCTCCAATAACTATTAGCGACTCTACATCTAATGATTCATATCAAATAATAGCAACACTACAACCATTTAATCCTAGCCAAGCGCAAATAAATGCTGGTGTTAGACCAGGTGATTCAGGTACTGATCCAGCAAGTGGAGCTTCTTATAACTGGAGCCAGTGTTGTCTTATTAACATGAAGATTGAATTTACAACAGCGTCCTGTGCTAGTGGAGTTAGTCTTACTTTAGTTTATGACACTGTGTTAGCATCACCACCTCCGAACCCTGTATTGGTTGCTCCAGCTAGTGGATCACCACCTTTTGTATCTAGTACATGGTTCAAAACATCTAACTGGCCTAGTTAGTAAAAAACAAAACAAATAAGTAATTATAACATATGGCTACTACATTAAAAATACAGTATTACAATACTTTTATATTAAAAAAGATAAATCAAACTTGGAGTTCAACTGGTCAATACGATAGAACAAACGCACAATATGATTGGTACGTAGAAGAATCTAGAATAAAAGGTGATTTTAATGGCAAGTTTGCTGGTATTTCACCTAGAGCATTTTTAGTTACTGATACTAAAAACCAAGAGTCTTTTGGTAATAGTATTATATTTTCAGGTGTTTTTAATTCACGAACAGATATAAACGAAACAAATCAATTTTCTATAGCAAATGATATAACTAGAACTGTTGATCCTGCAAAAGGAACAATACAAAAGTTATATGCTGAAGATACTAATTTAACAATATTTCAAGAAAGAAAAGTAAATAGAGCTTTAATAGATAAAGATGCTATTTATTCTGCAGAAGGTCAACCTATAACTACCACATCTAACCTTGTTATTGGTCAAATACAACCTTATGCTGGTGAATTTGGTATTGCAACAAATCCAGAATCATTTGCTGTATATGGATATAGAAAATATTTTACAGATGCTAATAAAGGTTCTGTAATGAGATTGTCTCAAGATGGATTAACTGAAATATCTAACTACGGTATGTATGATTTTTTTAGAGATCAATTAAGTTTAAGCAACTTAGGTACTTCAGGTAAATTAATAGGTGGTTGGGATATACATAATAAATGTTATACATTATCTATACAGCCAACAAACAATCAAAAAACAGGTGATTCAGCATTAACTTTGTCTTTTGACGAACAGGTTCAAGGGTGGACAAGCTTTTATAGCTATGTACCATCTTTTATGTTAAGCCTAGATAATAACTTTTTTAGTTTTAACTTAAGTGGTGATTTATATAAACATTATTCGACTATTTCTAATAGAGCTAATTTTTATGGAATAAATAATATTTCTAGCGTTATTAGCGTGTTTAATGCTAAACCTTCTTTAGTTAAAACTTTTCAAACCATAAACTATGAAGGAGATAGTAATTGGGAAATGAATTTATTTCAAACAAATACTGATACTGCAAACAATATTGGAGTTTTTACAATGCCTACAACTTTAGCGGCAATGGAAAGTTCTTTATTAAAAAATGAATTTAAAGCAAAAGAAAACAAATATTTTGCAAATTTAATAAACACTAGCACCGTTAATCAAGGTGAAATTATTTTTGGTAAAGACATATCTGGAGTTAAAGGATTTTATGCAACTATAAGATTATCAGCTACAAATTTAGTTGGGGGCGGACAAACAGGAACTAATGAGTTATTTGCAGTAAGTACAAAATATATAGAATCATCTTATTAAATAAAATTAAATGAAACACTTAATCTCTATAAGAGAATTAAACGAAAAAAAAGACATACCTTTATTAAGTTTGTGGTGGCAACATTATAGTGGTAAGCCTTTAAACACGTTGCTTTTACCATTTGACAAACAAGGCTTAGTTGCGGTTGTTGACGAAAAAATAATAGCAGGTGTTTTTATTTTTAAAACAAACTCACCGGTATGGTATTGTGATTATTTAATTGCAGATCCAAATTATAAAAAACAAAACAGATCGGAAATTATAACATTGTTAATAGACAAAACTGTTAAAAAATGTTTTAAGCAAGGCGCTGAAGGAGTATGGTGTACAACACCTTATGATAAAGTTTTAAATAAATTAAAAGAACTTAATTATATTATTAGTAAAGAAAAACATAATATAATATACAAAACAAAATAAATTAATATGGGAGCAGCAACAATAGGCCAAGGTATAATAGGTATGGTCGGAGCAGGAAAAGCGGCATCAAGTGCTAGGGCTAGAGCTAGAGACTCTAAAAACGAAAGAGATAGACTAGCGAGAGAACTACAAACTTTAGAAGATGGTAGACAACCTATTATAAATCCTTATGCTAATGTAACTGATACTAGTGGTGAACTAAGTAATCCTTATGAAAACCTTGGGGTCGCTACTCAAGCGGCTGAATTTCAAGCAGAGCAATCAGATATAGCTTTAGCAAATACTCTAGATACATTAAGGGCCACTGGTGCAGGAGCGGGTGGAGCAACAGCTTTAGCTCAAGCAGCGCTGCAAAGTAAAAAAGGAATTAGCGCCAGCATACAATTACAAGAAGCTGCTAACGATAAATTAGTTGCTAAAGGAGCTCAAAAACTACAAGAACAAAAGATGGCAGAACAACAACGTCTGCAAAACGCTGATGTCATGGGTCAAACATTTGAATTTAGTACTAGAGAAAATAGACAAGTGTCTGAAATGAATAGAGCTGCTGGTTTATTAGACAACGCACAACAACAACATTATAGTAATCAAACGGCAGCGGCAGCTGCAGAAGCAAATCAATACAATGCGGCTAGTAACCTTTTAGGTGGTATCGGTAGTGTAATAGGTGGTTAAAATTTAAAACAAAAATATGGGAGCATACGACAATCCAAAACCTTTAACTGGCATGAATCCTACTATGGCTGCGTTACAAGTATTAATGACAGGAGATAAAAGTAGACGAGCTGATGAAACTGAACGTTTAAGAAAAGAACAGGCTGAGGAAAGAAAAAATCAAGCTGTTATACAACGCATGCAAAATGTTCAAGGTGCTGCAGATGTTTGGAATTTAGAACAGATGAGTAATCTTTCTTCTGCACCAAAAACCTCTGCAATAGACACTGAACTACAAAGAACTTTAAACAGTAGAATTGATATAGCTACACAAGCTCAAATTTATTTAAAAACTCAATTTGGAGATAATGAAAAAAGATTATCTGCGCAAAAAGCTATAAGAGACTACTATGATTTATTAGATTTAACTAAAAAAACAGTTACTAGTTTTGCAGCTACAGGAGAATACTGGAAGCAAAACGCAGCTACTATAGGTAAAAAAATAACTATACTAGGTAAAGACGAAGACGAAATAGCTAATAATCAATTTTTTCTTAATTCAATAGGCGATGTTGTTGATGGTCAATTTGAAATGGTTTATGATCCTGAGTCAAATGATATAATGGTAAAGGTTTCAGGTTATGAAACAGGAATTGAAGACGGAAAAACAGTGAAGGGAAAATATAGAGAAAAAATAATAAGTGCTAGAAAATGGAATTCTCAAGTTAACGAAGGAAGTAATTTTGATTTTGTATCTAACGTACCTCAAATAGTAAATGAATCTTTAGATATGATGAAAACTAAAGAAAAAAGTAAAGCTGGTAATGGAATAGGTGTTATAGCAAATAATGGTCAAATTGACCCAAGGTTTTGGACTGAAGATACTATTGTTTATGATACAATAAAAGTAGAAGGTAACGAAGAAAATTCACAAAGAACAACAGAAATTAGAAATTATCTAAACATGGACGCTTTAAGAACTGAAATGGAAGGTATACTTACACAAAAAGTAGCAGGTGTAAACACTAATGTACAAACAGCGGCAAATGCTTGGAATATTGATTTACAAAAATTAAATCAAGGTTTTGAAAATGATTATCAAACAATAAATCCTACTGATGATCAATTTAAAGAAGCTTTGTTTGAGCAAATAATAAAAGCAAATACATCTAACTTAAAACAAGATGGTGAAGGAAGATGGTATAAATCACGTAATAAAGCTATAGTAAAAGCACAAGATCCTGTAGAGCCAGTAGGCTATAGAGCTGAGTATTATAATAATATAATGATGGGTGCTGATGAAAACTCACAGAAAACAAACATAGAAATAATTTCTGAAAATTTAAATAGAATTTCTCCTGGAACTACTCTTATGGATAAAGACGAAATAATAGACCTTTGGTTAACTCAACCAAACGATCAACTTTCAAGCGTAACTAACCAAGAGTATTACGATAGAAGTAAAACTAAAAAAGCAAACAATGGTAAAGGAGCACGAGCAATTGCAGAAGGTCTTTATGGTAAAGAAGGATTTTATAAGTAAAAGGTAATAGCATTTCTTTTGCAGGTAATTATAATTTAGAATCTGCTGTTGATAGACTTAAATTTGCTTTAGACAATAGTACTGCTAGCGAAAGAAAAAATATTTCAAATAAAACTATATTAATGCAAAGGGCTAAAAAAACCGATTGGATGAAAGCTAATCCTATGGGTGCTGATAACGCAGAAGAAACTGAAGAAGAATATATAATAAGAATGAACAAAGCTCTTAATATTAAATAAAATGGAACAAAAAATATATATTATAAACGGAGAGGAAATAGATCTTACTAATTATTCTCAATCAGATAGAATAATATGGTTATCAGAAAACCCAGGTGCAGAATTAAAAAAAGTGGAGGGTGTTGTAACGGATGTAAATGTAGCACCTCTTCCAAACATGTTTGCATCACAAGAAAATGGGGAATTAATTTCGGAAAATATTTCTTCGGAATCTACAAATGAAGTAGATAATATGGGTTTACCGGTAAAGCCACAGTCTTATTATGACAATATAGCTAGAACCCTTGGTAAAACAAATGACCCAAAAACGCTAGAACAAAACCAATTTGGTTTATTTGAAGATATAAACGTACAGTTAGCTGTAGATCAAAATTTCATAACTGAAGATGATTTAGAATTAGCAGGTTATACTCAAAACCAAACTATATCTACATTTAATCCTCCATCACAAGCACAAAAAGATAGAGCTAAAGCAAAAATATCAACATATCAAGTAAAAACTGCTGACGAAGTGTCTAGTTATATAGATCTACAAAAACTAAATCAACCTTATATATATGAAGGAAACTTACAAGATAACACTCTTGTAAATGACATATATAATGGTGAAGAATTAGCTGAAACAAATTTAAATATAAATGATTTTGGTGGTTTTTTACAAGAAAGAGGTTTTGATAAAGATCTTAAAAG
>JGI24513J20088_1000134_pt1 | contig 12688 bp, 7 predicted proteins | sample LinPmetageLP36_FD_20088 | JGI IMG/M metagenome (IMG submission 20088)
TAGGTTATACATCATTATTAAAAACTATGAGAATAGATGCTGGTTCACAAAATGGTACATCACAAGCTAAAACAAAAAGAATTTATGAAGTTACTGCAAGATTATACGAAAGTGTTGGTCTTGAAGTTGGACCAAATTTAAATAATATGGAAAGAGTACCTTTCAGAACTTCTGCTGATCCTATGGACCAAGGTATTCCACCTTTTACAGGAGATAAAGAAGTAGAATTTAGAGGAGATTATGATACAGATGGATTTATGATTGTAAGGCAAACTCAACCTTTACCTTTAACAGTTTTATCACTATACCCAAGGCTAGTAACAAATGATGGATAATACACTACATATAGTACCTTACACAAAAGCTCATGGACAGTTTATATTATCCTGTCANATGAACCACAAAGTATTAGAAGCAGATAGACACTACATTAATGTAGAAGGTGATGCTAAAAATTTAGAACAAGANCATTTAGCTTTTACTGGTATTGTAAATCATAAACCTATTTTTGCAGCAGGTATGAAAATTATTTGGGGTCAAGTTGCAGAAGGTTGGGTTATAGCATCAAGTGAAATGTGGAAACATCCTATAGGTGTAGCAAAAGCAATTAAGAAAGATTTTGCTAGAGTTGCAAAAGAAAATAATATTACTAGAGTTCAATCTGCAATTAGAAAAGATTTTAAACAGGGTTTAAGATTTGCAGAATGGTTAGGATTAGAAGAAGAAGGTTTAATGAAAAAGTTTGGTTTTGATGGCACAGATCAATATATGTATGCGAGGATATTCTAATGGGAGCAGCATTTACAGTAGCAATGGGAGCTGCACAATACAAGGCTCAAGGAGAGATTGGTAAATTTAATCAAAGAGTTAATAATAGAAACGCATTAATACTTGAAGGTCAAGCAGATCAGATAGAAGCAAAAGCAGAATTTGATATAGCTCAATTTGAAAAAAATTTTACAAAAGTTGAAGGTCAAACAAAAGTAGCACTTGCTAAATCTGGTGTTGTTATGGATAGTGGTAGTGCTTATAATATTCAATTATCAAATGCTTATGAAGCACAATTACAAAAAGAATTAATTAAATATAATTCACAAGTTGCATCAGCAAATAAAATGGAAGAAGCAAACTTTGCAAGAATATCTGGTCAAATGGCTAGAAATCAATCCAAACTTGCACAAATACAAACAGTTGCACAAACCGGATCATCATTATATTCCATGATGAATAAACCTAAAGGAGCATAATGCCTAAAATACCTACATTTACAGCAGAAGGTTCAATTACTCAATTACAAGGAACTACTAGTAACATTCAAATGGGTTTAAATAATAATCTTGCTAGTGCATTAGCACCTATCACAAAAACTATTGTTGAACAAAAAGTAAAAGAAAATGCTCTACAAAATCAAACAGAAGCATTAAAATTAGAAAATGATTTTATTACTGATATGCAATCAGTTACCCAAACTATTAAAACTGATGAAAAATATGCAACAAACAAAAAAGCTGCAAATATTTACTTAAAAGAAAAATCAGATCAATTTATTAAAAAATATAGATCGTTAGCAACCAATGGAAATGTTCAAGATAAATTTTCTAACTATGCTTTAGCTGAAACACAAAAAGCAATTTTTAAAACAGACACTTATATATCTCAACAAATAGTTAGTTCATTAAATAATGAATATGTAAAAGCAAAAGAAAATTTGTTAAAAACAGCTTACATAGATGGTGGTATTGATAAAGAAACTTTACCGGCAGATTTAACAAAATTAGCCATAGATACATTTAGCTCTCAAGTATCTCCTGTAGCTTTAAAAAAATTAGTAGACAGTATACCTGCAGAAATACAATTATATGATGGTTTGGCAGATGTTCAACAAAAACCTAGATCAACTTTTTTTCTTTTAAAAGATAATAAAGATTATTTACCAGACTTAACTTATGAACAAAGACAAGATTTAGAATCTAAAGCAGTAACTATTTTAAGACAACCATTAATTAATTCTTGGAATAATGTATTAGCAGCATCTGCTGCTGGTAAAGATGTGCCATTTTTTGATATGGAACTTGCAAAAGAAATATTACCTCCAATGCAAGTAGAACAAATGCAACAAAAAAAATATATTATTGACACTACTGTTGATAATAAAAAAATATTATTTTCAGCACCTAATAAAGATTTAGAAAACATACTTGCTGGTTTTAAAGAAGAAGCAATAGCAATAGCTGGAGAAAAAGAAGGACAATTAATTATTCAAGAATATGAAACAGCTTTGGTTACAAGGTCTACAGCTTTAAATAATGATCCAGTAAAATTTATATATTCAACTAATTCTAAAATTGAAGAATTAAATGTACAACTAAATTCTTTAGAAGGTGAAGCTCAAAGTCAATTAAAATCAGAAATAACAGAAGAATTAATAAATGCTCAAATAGCATTAGGTGTACCAGAACATAAACAAAGAGTTATGACAACACAAGAAGCTACTAACTTTGTAGAAACTTATAAATTAAAATCACAAGAAAATGCTGCAGAATCTCAAGCTATGTTAGCTTCATTAAGAGATAACTTTGGTGAATTTGATTCTAAAGCTCTACAAGAGTTACAAGCTGCCGGACTACCTTTTACCGCAGTATTTGCAATGACTTTAGCAAACGATATAGAAGCTGAAAAATTTTTTAGTTTTGACAATAAAATAGAGCAAGATAAATTAAAAGATTGGGGTAAAAAAAATGATATTAAATTTTCAGATATAGAAGCAGAAATTGCAACTAATTCTGATTTACAAGAATTTGAAAATATAATTAGAAGAAATAATAATATTGATAGTAGTCAAGCAATATCATTAATGGATAATATGCAAAATGTTATGGCATACTATGCATTAAATGAAATGTATACTAACACTAAATTTGATCAAGCAGACGCAGTAGAATCTGCAACAAATATGTTTTTAAAAAATTTTCAAATAGAAGAAACTTATTTTATTCCATTAAAATATGATGGCAAAGATTTAACAGAATTTGGTACTACTGCTGGTGCAGTAAAAGATAAAGCAGAATTAATTAAAGATTATTATTTAGAAGATTTTAATGCTGTAGCATTTAAAAGCACAGACCCTTTTAATCAAGGAGTAAGTGAACAAGAACTTTCAGATAAACATAAAAGAATGATGAGGATGCATGGTGAATGGAGAAATAAAGGTGATGGTACTGGTTTGGTTTTTGGGGTTGTTTTAGATGGTGGTCAGTTTGCAACAGTTGTAAATGCTGATGGTAAAGAGTTAAGTTTTAATTTTAATGATACTAGTTACACTTTACCGGGTACAGATATGCAAATGGATATTAAAAAATTAAGAGTTACTGACGTACCTACCGAATATGAAATAGGACAAATAAAAGGTTATACTGGATTTACTATAAATGAAGGTGAAGCTATGGTTGATAAAAAAATAATAAACAACACTTCATTTTCAGATAAATTAGTAACAAGAATAAAAGATAATGAGGGTATTGGTAAACAAGGTTTAAATACACCTTATCAATTAGAATACACAGTTAATGGTAAAAAAGTAAAAGAAGATTTTTATACTGTTGGTCATGGTCATAAACTTCCTAAAGGTGCAGAAATTAGAGAATATAGTAATGAAGAAATAGAAAATTTTTTTAAAGAAGATATGAAGGCAGCAGATAAATCTGTTAAAAAATTAATTAAAGTTGCATCAACAGATAGAGAAGCATACGAAATATTAGTTGAAATGGCTTTTCAAATGGGTGGTGAAGGATTAGCTGGATTTAAAAAAACAATCGCAGCAATAAATAAAGGTGATTATGAAGAAGCATCAAAACACATGCTTTATAATTATAATGCAAATGGAACTATAAAAGGAAAAACTCTTTGGCATCAACAAACAGGAAAAAGAGCTAAAAGATTAAGTGATTTAATGGCTCAAATTAAATAATATGAATTTAGGTTTTGGATTAAACGTAGATGAGACAGCACAAGAAACCGGTTATGACAAATACGAAGTAAGTTTATTTGAATCATTAGGTGCTGTTGCTGCTGATAACTGGAACTTTAACCCAGTTATGTCTTTATGGAATTATAGCGATTTAAGTGAAGCAAGAAATAAATCAAAATTTAATAAAGAAAATATGATTGATAGATTGGAGTTAAATAAAGAACATGCTAAAATAGGATTATATTTTGAAGAAGATGAATATCAATCAGTTGTTGATATTATGGTTAGAGAAAAAAACGAAGAAAGAGCTAGACAAAATATTATGATGAGAGGACCAAGAGGTTCTTGGAATCCTTTATCTGGTGGATTTTATGTTGGTGCTGCAAAATTTGCTACAGGGTTAGCAACCAGCATGGTAGACCCAATAAATGTAGCTGCTTCTTTTATTCCTGTTTTTGGACAGACTAACTTTGCTAGACTTGTTGCTAGACAAGGTTTTACAAAAGCAAGAGCAGTAAGAGGTGCAGTGGAAGGTGCTGTTGGTGCAACACTTGTTGAACCTATTGTTTATGGTGTGGCTCAATCTTTACAAGCTGATTATGATATGTACGATAGTTTTTTAAATGTTACATTTGGTACAGTATTAGGTAGTGGACTTCATGTAGGTGCGGGTAAATTAAAAGATATAAATACTCGTAGAAAATTTAATGAAAAAATTGCTGAAGGTAAAAGAATATTAGGAGATGATACAGAAACAGATATAGATATAAATTTATATAGAGAATATTATCCAGAAAATTCTCAAATAATGAAAGACCTAGAAGCTACAGACCCTAACACAAGAAAAATGTTATTACAAAAAGCTCTAGGTGATGCTTTATTAGATGATGCTATTGATGTAACTCCTATAGCAAATGCCGATCCAGTTTTAAGAAACTCATCAGATTCATCACCAAATCCAGATATTAGAACTACACCTAAACAATCAATAGATGATGTAGAATTAAAAAATTTAGAAGATAATATTGTTAATAGAAATGATATTGAACAAGATGCTGAAATAGAAGTTTTACAAGCTCAATTAGAAACTGTTAAAGAATCACAAAAAGATTTAGACTTACAATTTGAACAAGGAGATTCAGAAATAAAATTAAAAACAGAAGATTTAGATGAAGTTACTACAAAGAAAAAAGAATTAGATGAAGCAATTAAAGACGCAATTAACTGCGTTAATGGAAGATAATTATGTCAAATAAATGTTTAATAAGAGTAGAAAAATTGTTAAAAAAATCTTCTATTCGTTCAGCTACAAAAGAAGAAATAATTAATCAAATTAAGATAGCACAAGCAGAAGCTAAATTAACATCTATTGATGAAGTCAATGTAGATAAAATTGCTAAAGATGTTTCAGAACAAATTAAAGCACAAAAAAAAATAGACAAAAGAAATGCTATTGAAAATGAAGTTAAAAATAGAAAACTAACAGAATTTGTTTTAAAAAACTTTCCAGACAATCCGGAAGAAGGATTAATTGCAATAATGGTTGGTTCAAATAGAAGAGTTGAAGGTGCAAGATCAGCAGTTTCTGTACAACAAAACGCAAGTGTTAATCAATTAATAGCTGGATTTAACGCAAAGTTAAGAGCAAACAATTTAGAAATAATGTTTAGAGATGGTTTAGAAGGTTTAACAGAAGCTGAAACACAAAGAAGAGTTACAAGAGCTATGTCAGAACTTGCTCAACAACAAACTATAATGGAAAAAAGAGCTGGAACAAAACCACCAGTTACAGAAAAAAATTCACAAATACGAAAACTAGCAGAAATTATGGAAGAGTATTCAGAAACAATTAGACAAAGATTAAATGATAGAGGTGCTAACATTGCTAAAATGTGGGGATATATTGTTAAACAATCACATGATCCATATAATGTTAGAAATGCAGCAAATACATTGGGTAAAAATTTAGATGATATAAAAATTAATGAAAAATTTGAAGGTACAGATATTAATTATAATAAAAATTATAAAGTATGGAAAGATTATGTTATGCAAAAAATAGATGCTGAAAGAACTTTTGCAAACACAGATAATGTAGATGAATTTTTACAACAAGTTTATAATACTTTGGTTGGTAATAAATATTTATTAGCTGATGGAGTAGCAAATACTTATGGAGCAAGAACCTCTAAAAATATAGCAAAAGATTCAAACTTTAAAAGAATATTACATTTTAAAACTGCAGACGATTGGTTTGATTATAATGATAAATTTGGTGTTGGTAATTTAAAAGAATCTTTTTTTTCTGGATTACAAACTGCTGGAAGAAATATTGGTATGATAGATGCACTTGGCACTAAACCAAAAGAAAATTTTGAAAAAATTAGATTTGCTGTACAAAAAAGAATGGTTGATGATGGTAAGGGTGCATCAGCAGAAAATATTTCACGACCAGAACAATTTGAAAAATACATGAAAGTTATAGATGGTTCTATTTATACAGTAGCAGATTTTGGTGTTGCTAGATATTCTGCTATTGCTAGGTCTTTAGCATCTATGGCTAAACTAGGTGGAGCTACAATTTCAGCGGCAGCTGATATAGGTATATATGGTTCTGAAGTTAGATACCAAGGTAGAACTTTTTTAGGTGGTATGGCAGAAGCATTAGGTAGTTTATTAAAAATAAAAAATACAAAACAAAAAAAAGATATAGCACAAATGTTAGGTTTTATTGTTGATAATACTATTTATGATATGTCGGCTAGGCATCAAGTAGGAGATAATTTAAGCAAAGGTTGGTCTAATGCTCAAAGAACATTTTTTAAATATAACTTACTTTCTTGGTGGACCAACACTTTAAAAGAAGGTTCAATGTTAGGTATGGCAAATTATTTTGCTAGACAAAAAAATATAGAGTTTAAAAATTTAAATAAACAACTTCAAGATTTTTTTACACAATATAATATTGATTCTACTAAATGGGATGTTATTAGAAAAATTGCAATGGAAAAAGCAGATGATGGTATGGAGTTTATTAATATTGGTATGCTAGATAAAATATCTGATACTGATATAAAAAAAATATTAAACGTAGAAACATTAACACAAAGACAATTACAAATAGAAAAAGAAAAATTTAAAGCATCTGTATCTGGTATGTTATTAGACAGAACAATTTATGCAGTAATTGAACCAGATGCTAGATTAAAAGCAAATATGACTAGAGGTCATTTAGCGGGTACACCAGAAGGTGAAGCAATTAGATTTATGGGTCAATTTAAAGCATTTCCATTTGCTATAGTTACTAAAGTTTTAGGTAGAGAATTATCTTATTTTAAAGGACCTAATAAAGATTATGGAAGAGGTTTTGTAGGTATTACAGCTTTAATGGTAACTTCTGCATTTTTAGGTTATTTGTCTATGAGTATAAAAGATTTTTTAAGAGGTAAAGGCAGAAGAGACCCTACTAAATTTAAAACTATAATGTCAGCTCTTTTACAAGGTGGTGGATTAGGTATATATGGAGATGTATTGTTTAGAGAAACAAGAAACAGTGCTGAAATTGGTATGGCAGCATTTGGTCCAGTACCATTAACAGGGTTTGATCTTTTACTTGCTTTTAAATATGCTATGACCGGTGAAGGTGGTAAAGCTGCAAAACAAACTTATAATGCTATAGAAAAAAGTATACCTTTTTTAAATCTATTCTATATAAAGTCTATTTACGATTATATGATAGGCTATCAACTTGCTGAAACTATGAATCCGGGTGTATTAAAAAGAGTAGAAAAGAGAATGAAAAAAGATTATAACCAAGAATATTTATTTACAAAACCATCACAAAAGTTTAAAGGTTTTAATTAGTTATGACAGTATCAACTACAATTATTAAGAATTCCCACAATGGTAATGGCAGTACCACTAACTTTGCCTATCAATTTAAAATTTTGCAGGACAGCGATCTAACAGTAATTATTAGATCATCTACAGGTACAGAGACAACTAAAACTCTATCTACACACTATACAGTAGCTGGTGCGGGTGATGCTAGTGGAGGTTCAATTACTTTCACTTCTGGTAACACTCCGGCTTCTGGTCAAACTGTAGTAATTAGAAGGAATGTCCCGCAAACTCAAGCGATAGATTATATTGCTAATGATCCATTCCCTGCGGAGACACATGAAGAGGGTTTGGATCGTGCTACTATGGTTGCACAACAAGTATCTGAAGAAGCCGATAGATCACTAAAACTTTCAAGAACAAATACTATGACATCAACTGAGTTTACAGTTGGTGCAACAGACAGAGCTAACAAAGTTTTATCTTTTGATTCTTCTGGTGAACTTTCAGTTGCACAAGAGCTTGGAACTTTTAAAGGTAATTCTGCAACAACTACTACAGCAGCTTATGTTGTTAGAGACATTGTTAAATCAACAACTACTGCTCAACTAAATAATATTTACATTTGTATTCAAGCATCACCAGTTGGTACTGCTTTAACTAATACATCTTACTGGACTTTAATTGTAGACGCAGTAAGTGCAGCAACAAGTGCTACAGCCGCTGCAGCATCCGCAACTACTGCAGGTAACTGTGCAACAGCTAGTGCAAGTTCTGCTACAACTTCTGGAAATTGTTCAACACTTTCTGGTAACTGTGCAACAGCTTCAGCTAACTCTGCAACCGCTTCAGCAAATAGTGCTACAGCAGCAGAAGCAGCATTTGATTCTTTTGACGATAGATACTTAGGTGCAAAAGGTTCAGCACCATCAACAGACAATGATGGAAATTCTTTATTAACTGGAGCATTATATTTTAATTCTTCTTCTAATCAAATTTTTAACTGGACAGGTTCAGCTTGGGAAGCAATTAAACCTACTTCTACTGAACAAACAAATATTAACACTTTATCTGCAAGTGCAGTAGTAGCCGACATGGCTATACTAGCAACTACAGATGTAGTTAATGATATGAATATTCTAGCAACTAATGATGTTGTAGCTGACATGAATGTACTTGGAACAAGTGATGTAGTAACTGACATGAATACACTAGGTACAGCAGATGTTGTAAATGACATGAATGTTTTAGGAAGTTCAGCAACAGTAACAGCTATGAACTTATTGGGTACTTCAGCAGTTGTAACTGATATGGGAATATTAGCTACAGCAGATGTTGTATCAGATATGAATACACTAGCTACAGCAGATATTGTAAACGATATGAATGTACTAGGTACATCAGCAAATGTTACTGCAATGGGTGTATTAGGAACTTCAGCAAATGTTACTAACATGGCAACTGTTTGTGCAAATATAGCTGGTGTAAATTCTTTTGCAGAAAGATATAGAGTAGGTTCAAGTAACCCAACATCCGATCTTAATGAAGGAGATTTATTTTATAATACAACTTCTAATGTTGTATTGTTTTACAATGGCTCTGCTTGGATAACAATCGTAGCTGGAAACGTAACTCAAACTGGAGCAGAAACTCTTACAAATAAAACTTTAACTTTACCAAAAATAAATGAAAATGTAACAGTAACTTCTACTGCAACAGAATTAAATAAACTTGATGCAATAGCTAGAGGTAAAATAATTTATGGAAATGCTAGTGGAGCAACAGCTCTTTTAGCAGCAGGTTCAAATGGAACAGTATTAACTTCAGATGGTACAGATATATCTTGGGGTGCTGCTAGTGCTGGCGTAACTTTCAAAGAGGGTGGCACAGATTTTTCAGCTAGTTTATTGGTAGGAGCAGATTCAACAGGAACTTTATCTGCAGCAAGTAGAAATACTGGTGTCGGCACACAAGTTTTTGGAGCATTAACATCTGGAGACAATAATACAGCATTAGGTTATCTTGCTTTAGTATCTAACACATCAGCAGCTAACAACACAGCTGTAGGTTGTTGTGCTTTAGCTACTACCACTACAGGTGCTAGAAATACAGCAGTCGGTTCTAGTGCTTTAGAAAAAAATGCAGCAGCTTGTAATACAGCAATGGGTTTTGCTGCACTTCAAAATACTACATCAGGCTATTTTAATACAGGAGTAGGTTATCTTTCAGCTGTTACTAATACGACAGGTCATGACAATACATCATTAGGTTTTTGTTCTTTACATGGTAACACAACAGGCGACCATAACGTAGCTATTGGTACTTGTGCTTTAGATTCAAACACAACAGCAGGATGTAATGTTGCAGTTGGTAGAATATCTTTAAAAACCAATACAACAGGTGCTAACAATACAGCAGTAGGTGCTTCTGCTTTAGAAAGTAACACAACAGCTAGTTCTAATACAGCAATTGGAAAAAGTGCTTTAACATCAAACACAACAGGTGCAAGTAATACAGCAGTTGGTTTTAGTGCTTTATTAACAAATTCAACAGCAGCTAGTAATACAGCAGTTGGTTGTGGTGCTTTAAAATTAACTACAACAGGATGTTTTAATACTGCTGTTGGAGATGCTTCACTAAGAGATAATACTACAGGAGATAATAATGTTGCAGTGGGTTGTGGAGCATTAGCAAATAATGAAACAGCAGATGCTAACGTAGCGATTGGATTTAAAAATTTGGTTTCAAATACAACAGGTGAGTGTAATACTTCTGTAGGTCAATGTACAATGTCACAAAATACAACAGGTATTAGAAATACAGCAGTAGGTGCTGATTCTTTAGATGCTAATACAACAGGTGGAGAAAATACAGCAACAGGAGCATGTGCTTTAGGTGCCAATACAACAGGTGGTGATAATACAGCAGTTGGTAAATCAGCTTTAGCTTCTAACACAACAGCAAATAATAATACAGCAGTCGGTAAAGATAGTTTATTGAATAACACAACTGCGGCAGATAACACAGCAGTAGGTTTTTCTGCTTTATTAACTAACACAACTGGTGCAAGGAATGTTGCAGTTGGTATAAATGCTTTAGAGGTTAATACAACAGGTGCTAATAATACAGTATTAGGTTCTGAGGCGTTAAAATCAAACACAACAGCTTCAAATAATACAGCAGTTGGTTGTGGTGCTTTATCGGCTAACACAACAGCTGGTAGTAACACAGCAGTAGGTCGTCTGTCTTTATTCGATAACACAACAGGTTCTTTTAATACAGGACTAGGTATTGAATCTTTAACAAATAACACAACAGGTGCTAATAATGTAGCAGTTGGACTTCAATCTTTGTGTAAACTCACAACAGGTTCACAAAATGTAGCAGTAGGTAGACATACTTTAGATGCTGTTACAACAGGAGACAATAATACTGTTATTGGAGATTATGCTGGTTCTGATGCTATGGCAAATATTGTGGATAGTGGGAGTAATCATATTATACTAGGAAATAATGGTTCAGCTGTTGCTAAAATAAAAATAGATTGGACAGTAGTTTCAGATGCAAGAGATAAAATGAATATTGAAAATGTTCCACATGGTTTAGATTTTGTTAATCAATTAAATCCTATTAAATTTGATTTTAAAAAATCAAGAAATGATGCAACACCTCATGGTTTAACAAGATATGGATTTAAGGCTCAAGACATTATGGCTTTAGAAGGAGATAATCCAATTATTATTAATAATGATGATCCAGAACATTTAGGATATACAGCTGCTAATATGGTTCCTGTATTAGTTAATGCAATTAAAGAATTAAAAGCAGAAATAGACTTACTAAAAAAAAAATAAACAACAAACAATGAAAGGAACAAAATGTTAAATACATATTTCGTAGAAGGCGGAGTAGGTAAATGTACTGCGTTTACAGCTCTAATACCACAACTTAGAAAAAAATCAGAGGTGCAAATATATACACCTTACCTTGGTTGTTTTGGTGGCAATCCAGATGTTAAGATGGCATTTGAAGGAACTATACCTTTGACACATCCAGACATAATGGCATCAGATAATTTATATTATTGTGAACCATATAAATCTAATTTTCAATTTGGCAAACAACACTTGATAGAAAGTTATTGTGAGCATCATGGTGTTAAATATAAAACATCTATGAAACCTAAAATATATACAGAGCAATATAAAGAAAAAGTTGCCGAGTGGTTAAAGGTAAATAAAATAGGCAAATATATTTTAATTCAATTATCTGGTGGACAAGCTCAAATGGGTTTTAATCCTAACAACCAATATACTAATATTAATCCTAATAGAAACTATCCACACTTTCTTGCACAGCAAGTTGTTAATATGTTTAGAGAAGCATATCCAGATACTACTATTATTAATTGTGTGTTGCCTAACGAACCACATTATCAAGGTACAATTAGATGTGATCTTCACTGGACACTGATACATGAAATGTTAAAAGGTGCGGAAGGATTTATAGCTATAGATAGCTGTCTAAATCATTTTTCAGCATCTGCAGAAAAACATGGAGTAGTTCTTTGGGGTTCTACAAGGTGGACACAGTTTGGTTATTCACATAATAAAAACTTACAATTCCACATGAAAGATGATTGGGATGAAACAAAGTATGTTGAAAGTGATCCTAGAAATGTTATGGTAGAACCTAAATTAATTATTGATAGTTTTAAAAAAATTGATAAAAACAAACCAGTTGCGTGTGCAACTAAATAGGAGATAAATATGAGTGAAGAAGTAAAAACAGCAGAAGAAATAGCACAAGATTATACAGCTATGGGTCATTCAGTAACATTAATTAATGAAGTGATTGCTGGTACTCAAATGGCAGATGAAT